>Ga0209208_10012559_pt1 | contig 10702 bp, 7 predicted proteins | sample S1TSphfallax_3_FD_187694 | JGI IMG/M metagenome (GOLD analysis project Ga0209208, IMG submission 187694) | Host-associated microbial communities from peat moss isolated from Minnesota, USA - S1T2_Fd - Sphagnum fallax MG (SPAdes) (version 2) | ecosystem: Host-associated > Plants > Peat moss >... | reverse complement strand
CTATTTTTTTTTAGAAATATAAATATCTTATTTTCCTAAAATCTTAGAACATAAATTGCATTTTGTAGTTTTTTGTAAAAAAACATTTAATCTTTGATAGATAATATTTTGTAATTGTTTGTAATTTTATTTTTTTTAGTTTTTAATTTTTAATTTTTGATAAAATCATACATGTTTTTTTCTTCGCTACTCATCAAGGCAATGATTCTTAATCACAAAAAAAATTAATTTTTAATCCCAAATCTGAGTAAAAATGGAATAGTCTTCTAAAAATGAAAATACATGTGATGTGTTTATGAATGAAGTAAGAATAGAAGATGAAATGTCTTTAGAACATGAAGAAATGGTTGGTCTTCAAACAGAAAGAAATAGGAATTCATAAATGAATGAAAATAATTTAAAGAAATTACATGCACAAAGAATATTTAGGAAATAAAATAATAGAAACTCATTGTGTTGGGCATTTTATTGTGTTAATGATAACAAAGAAGTTAATGCAATAGCTCTTCAAATTATGTGGTGTATTCTTTGTCACAATGATCCAATATTAAATGTAAATTCAAAAACACAAGCAAGGAAAGGATTAATCATATATAATTCATCTAATCGCATAGCTGCATTGAAGAACATGTTAATTCAAATCATCCCAATTTTTTTTTAATTTGAAAAAAGAATTAATTGTCCTTAAAAGGAAGATGAAAAACAACCTTCCAAAAAGAGACCAACTATTTTTTTAAATTCCATATCTAATTTTTTTGTTGCAAAAGAACCTTTAAGAAAGATGATGTGTAACAAAAGCAAATTTTGGAAGATTTGACTCTTTTAATTGTCAAAAACCATCTTCCTTTACAATCTGTAGAAAGTACTTGGTTAAAAAGATTTATTATGCATTTGTGTCCCATAATTGTGTTTCCTTTTAGGAAACAATTTTTTAATGAATTACTGCCTGGATTAATGGAAAAAATTAAATAATTATATGTTTTACTAGCTTTAGTAGAACATCATTTTACAACTACAAGCTTTGATCTATGGATGTCAAAAGTTGGCCATGATATTTTTACATTGGTGATTTACTTTTTAGGAAATGATTAACATGCAAAGCACATTACCCTTGGTTTTTTTGAACCAATAGACATTACTGGACAAAAAGGTTGACAAAAAGGTTGGATAGTTATGCATTGAGGAGAAAAAAATTGCTTATGTTAAGGATGAGGGATATAATTTAAACACTATGACTACAACTCTAAAATCAATTGTAAGTTGTGATTTGTTGGGTTTGGAGGAAAGTTTTCAAGGCACTTGTTTTGGGGATGCATTTTCCAAGGCTTGCCAATATGTTACAACAGATGAAAAAGTTTGCAAAGACTTACGATATGTGTTAATCAAATTAGATCAAAGATATTTGCAGAAATGCATAACATAGCCAAAAAAATATGGAAAGGGTAGACAAGAATTGGGAAAGGCATGTGTAAATTCAAGGCTTTCCCCTTGGAAATTGAATACTCTAGTAAAGACAAGGTAAATATTTAGTTGTTTATATTTTTTTATATGCATAGTTTTTGTCAATTTTTACTTTGCATAACATTTTTTTCACTTTTTTAATTGCTATCGTGCATAATCTTACATTTTCTTTTGTTGTTGTAGATTTTCCAACAAAGTTATCCTATTCCAAGAGGCTTTGCAATTCAAATAAACAATTATATTATGTTATAGTAAGTATAATTTTAATGAAAATAAGTGCAAGAATACCACTCCTTTGATATGGCACATTTGTTGCATCATTGTTGATTTTCTTTGCCCTATTGTGTCTACTTGTATTTTGAACCAATCTAATGGTCATTGGTTTTTAAGTGATGCATTAAATTTTCCCATATCCATGAGTTTAAGATTTAAAGATGAAATTCATTTTGCAACCTTTGACAACTTAATGGAAAAAGATGGAAATGTTGCTTATGAGTTGTCATGTTTGGCCTCCAACATAAAGAAGGAAGTTATTTAGGTTTTGCATTTTTTTTCTTTCCTTCTTAAAAAATGTGAGGAAACGAAGGCCCGTAATATGCTTTTTTTAATGTTGGATCTTAGATTTAAAATTCTTTGTCTTGTGTCCTCACTTATTGGTCGTAAACAAGGGAAGGCAATTGTTGAAAAATAAGACAAAAAATCTTTATTTCCTATGTTTTTAAAATGTTATTATCATTTGCATCCAATGATTGAATATGAAGGGGGTGTTGTTGATGAAAGGGTTGAAAAGGACATGAGTTTATGTATCTTTGAAATGACAACCAATGCAAGTGAACCAACAACGAGATTGGTCAATAAAGAGCTTTTGATTTTTAGGCATTATCAAGTGGATGTTAAAAACATCAAATATCCACTACAATGGTGTGAAAAACATGAGAGCATGTTTCCTATAGTTGGTTTTTGTGTTAATCGAATGATAGGAATAGTTGGATCTCAAATTGAGATAGAATGAATATTTTCATTAGCTAAAACTTTTACTAGTCTTAGGAGATGTCGTTTACAATTAGAAAATTTAAATAAATTGATTTTTGTGAGTGAAAATTGGCCCAATGATTCTAGGATAGGTTGTAAATCCCCTTCTAGTTTAGTAGATTTTATTGAGAGTGATCTTAATTTAGAAGAAGAGCTAGAGGAATTTGAAGGAGCTTTTCAAAGGGACGAAGTTGTGGAGTTAATCTCCCCAATAGATCCTATTTAAACATGCCTTTAATTAATATCCTAAGTTTTTGTTCTCATGATCTTCATGTAAGATAAAAAATTAGACCTGAAAAGTTATATCACATGTGCACATAAATTTAACACAAAAAAATGTGCCTTAAGTGACATTAATCTATAACAATAAAATGCACTCGACTCTGCTCATGTTCCAAGGAATGTTTCTTTTGGGAATTTTTCTTTGTAGCTAAAGTGGTGATCATTCATTAGAAGATGTCAAAAAAACATTTGCTAACATTTGTGTATAATTTGGTTGTGCATGGCAAACCCCCCATCAATTTGTGATTTATTTTTAAAAAGTGATTGATTTCATATCACATGGTGAAAATTGTCATGGGTGGGGTTGTTGTTGGCTATTTGGATTAGATTCTTGAGGCTCTTAACTTGAATTCACAAGCACAAACATCAACTACCATGCTAGACAACAACAAAGACTTTTGAATAATAAAATTGCCATTATCAAATTCCAAACTCAAATAACAAAACATGTTTCTCGATTGTCATGTATGGATGGATGTAAGTTTTGAGTAAATCAAAGTGATAACTAAATTTGCATTCCAATAATGTTGCATCAAGAAGACACCTATATCATTAATCTATTATCTTTAGGATGAAATTTTGGGGGACAACAATTTTGTATATTTATTATGTTTTGGAGTATGAATGTTGAAGTTTTTTCAATTTGAAATTTTTCTTCAAAGGCTGTTGTGAAATGGTGAACATTGTAAATAAATTGGTATACTTGAATATGTAATGCACAACATCAAAATGTGGCATTTATGACTACAAAAATGCAATCATATGTGCCATCTATAATTAGAAATGACTACATGATTGCTAGTCCAAAATAGCACATCATAAATGCCACTAGTTGCATTAGTCGCAAAGAACATAATCTTGGATCCAACAAGACACATGGTTGCTTCACAAAGTGCCACTTGTCACAATTTTTCAAAAACCAATTTTTTTTCTTTCCAATCAAATATTCCCATGTGCTAGTAAAGGACCTAGCCTAGGAAGCTTAGCCTAGGCCACCTAGCCTAGAAAGCCTGCCCTAAGTAACCTAGCCTAGGCAATGAAAAAGCTTCATAGGTTAGGCAAGCCACCAAAGTTTTTTAAGTGTTCAAATATCTATGTTTGCAAATGGGAGAATTTGAACTCCCCACCTTCACTTTGCGGAACAACTCTTTAACCATTGCACCACATTACTTGTTTATGATAATTACTATTTACCACTAATCTATAAACAATAATGTTTTTATTTCAAGTTAACTTAACTCACCCTATGTTGACCTAGGTTGACCTAGGTTAATTTAAGCTACATAGTTGCCTAGCCTTGGCTAACATAGGTTAACTTAAATTAACTTAGGCATTCATAACCTAAATGTAAGCCTACTTACCATAAACTAACATAAATTTTGACTAAGCTAAAATAGGGTAAACTTGAATAAACTAGCATAAGTTAGGCTAAACACAATTGTTTATGTTAAAGTTGGTTGGACTTGGCAAAACCTAACCAAATTAATATTAATTAAGCTAAACTAAAAAAGTTAAGATAAATTTAATTAAAATTTGCAAAATTAAGTTAAATTAAAACACTTAGGCAAAAATTGGCTACTTAGGTTAAACCTAGCTACACTTGGCAAAATTAAGTAAATTTGATTAAACTAAAGTGTTGAGGATAAACTTGGCAAAACTTGGCTACTTAAGTTTAACTTAATTACATTGGCAAAACTTTAATAAATTTGGTTAAACTAGGGTATTGACAATAAACATGGCAAAACTTAACAAAATTTAAATAAATTAGGCTAGACTAAGGTATTGAGGCAAAACTTGGTTACTTAGGTTAAATTTATCTAAACTTGGAAAAAAAATTAGATAAATTAGTATAAACTCAAGCATTGATAGTAAACTTGGTTAAATTTGGCACAATTTTGTTAAACATGGCTACACTTGGCAAAACTTGGCTAAATTAGGCTAAACTAGGATATTGTGGCTAAACTTGGAAAAACTTGGATATATCAAACTAAATTAGAATATTAAAGCAAAACTCGGTTAAACTTGGTTACTTAGGTTAAATTTGGCTAAACTTGGCAAATTTTAAATAAATTATGTTAAATTAATGTATTAGGGCTAAACATGTTTAAACTCGATAAATTAAACTAAACTAGGGTATTGAAATTAAACTTTGGTTAAACTTGGATAAATATGGCTGCTTAGTTTTTAATTGGCTAGACTTGGTAAAACTTAAAGAAATTAGACTAAATTATGATATTAAGATATATTTGTTAAACATGATTATTTTCAAATTAAATTTGGTTAGACTTGGTAAAACTTGGAAAACTTAAGCTAAAATAGGGTATTGATGTTAAACTTGGTTAAACTTGGTTAAACATGGCTACTTAGGTTAAACTTGAATAGATTTGTCAAAACATGGTTAAACTAAACCATTTAAGCTAAACTTGGGTTAATTTTGCTTAGATTTACTTCAATTTGGTTTATTTGGTTTATTTGGCTTTATTTGGTTTTTAAAAAAACTAGCTAAAATTGGCTAAATTAAGTTACTTATAATTTTCTAGGTTAAAATTAAGGTAATTGAACTAAAATAAATTAGTTCAAACTAGTTTAAATTATATAAAATTAGGCTACATTAGGTTAAATTATACTAAACTATGTTATTTATAGGCATATTCATAATCAGGGTACCCAAAAGGATAGTCTTATGAAAAAAGGACTACAAAAGGCTATTTTGGATTTTTATTACATAAAATATTTCATGATTATAGGGGATTGTTATATGACTATAATTAGAATGATGTCATGTTAATTTATTTTTAAAACAATTGGATATAATATAGTTGTCTTTCTTAGTCCTTTTTTAAAAATTAATTTTTTGTCTTAACTACAATTTTCATTTGAAAGAAATCAAAAGGAATGTATTAAACAATGCAATTGAATTCAATTTTTTTTCATGGATAAGTAATGTATACATCTATGTTTGGTAGTGTTCATATAATGCATTTGATTAAATAATATACGATATAATTTTTTTGAAAGCTACAAAATCCATTTAAAAGGGCAACAAGGTGCAATCACAATCAAATGAGCCAAGAAACACATTAAATGACTACCAAAACTTCATAAAAATTGTAATTTTGTTGGATATAATTTTGTGGTGCCACTTTAATGCCATGTTAATCATGGAATGTAATGTTAAATGACTAATATGAATGTTGAAGAATTCAAAAATATATATTAAAAAAAAATTTGGGTTTTGGTTTTAATAAAAGACCTTTGAACTTGAACAATAGTTACATCAAAAGCAATCAATTTCACAAATTACTAAGTTAAAAACTCTCTTTATAAAAGAATTTTGATGAGAAAAAAATTGAGATGATGTTAATTGATTATCCACACTAAAAAAAACATTCACAATTTGAAAGTTGTGAAATTTTAAATTAAAATTTTTTAAAAATCTATTGAACAAAATTTAAAAATTTCAAGAGTCATTTTACTGCATGTAAATGCAATGTAATGTACATGACATTTAAAATAAAATTGTAGTTTATGAAACAATAAAATAAATCATTAAATAATTAACATATTTTCATAAAATTTGAATTAAGATAATGTTTCAAAATGAAACACAAAATTTGGTAGAATCTATGCACTTTTTGAAAATTCTTAAATATTCATGAAAAGTTAATACAAAAAATGTGATGTATTGAAAAAAGTATATGTATTGTTAATAACATATTGCAAAAGATTTCATCCCAAAAGTCATTTTTATGAGAAAGTGAAAATGACCACAAAAAGGATTGTAATCCTTGAGTCCATCACCGTTGGCTCATTTGATTATGATCGCACCCAACAAGGAAAATGATTCATTTTTTCCCCATTTGGCTTTTTTTTTTTGTATTCATTAGGTTTAGAATTTGTGGCTTCAAGTGTCGACAAAATGTGCAAGAAATTTTCATGCAAGAAAACATGTTAAGTTATATATTAAAACTTATGTACTTTGTTTTTTCATTTCTGATGTTTTATCAAAATATTTATGCATAATTACATACACATGTGAAAAATCACCGCCACCATGAAAATTATCACAATTTGAATTATCCAATATCTCTCACTTAAATTATTCCATTTGGATTTTATATTTGGAAGATAAAAAAACAAAGTCCTTGAATCTTGTGGTTAAAAAATGATACCTTAATTATGAATATGCCTTTAGGTTAAATTAAGGTAAAATAAATTAGATTGTGTTAAAATAGGTCAATTTAAGTTATGTTAAACTAAATTAGACTACTTAAACATTTGTTTGTCCATTTCACACTATATTGAATTTGGTTATATTATTTCAAATTCAAATATTGCTTCAATATGAATACACTAGTTGTGTAGTTATATTCATAGTCATAATTACTTTTAGTCCTAATTATAATTGTATGTACAATCATGTAATTATAATTTTGACCATAGTCATTAAGATGATAATGACTAAAGGCCACATATGATTATATGACTATGTTTGGACATTAGTTGCAACATATTCTAATCATAAAATCACATTTTGGCATTGTGATGTGAAAGGCAGATACCTCCATAGGCAAATATTTTATTATTTGATTTGAAATGAATGAACACAAAAGGTGAAAAAGAAAACTAGGATTCTCGAAAAACTCAATGAAAAATATTGGTGTATTTTTTAATCATTAAATATTATAAAATTAAATCTCCAACTTATTCATATGTTTGTTTATTAATATTTGAAAGAAATTCATATTTAAATTGTAATATTGACTTTCAAGTTTTATTATTTTAAAGCATTAACGAATTTATATATATGTTTTGGAATATAAAAAATAAAAATCTAATGTCAATGTCAATGTTAATCTAATGATTGAACATTGTTGCAATAGTTTTGTTAATTGGAGCAAAAAGCAATTGTAGCCACTATTTATATTCCATGTTTTGAAATAACAATTTAAATTGGTGCTAAAATTTTGGGATTTACTTATATACCAACATTCATGATATATCATGAGAACAAATATATATCATGAAATTAATATGATGAATTGAAAATATTTTAAGTTATTTTAAAACAATTGTAACTAGTGTGTTTACAATGTATAAAGACTCATACATAACTATGTTTGGAGAATCTTAATATCTACATACTTATTTTTAACAAAATTTTAGTATAAACTTTAACATAATAATATTCAGTATTTGTTAAAATTTTAAAAATTCAAGAATATCTTCAATTAAAAGCAATCCCCTACAAGGGCATTATTGGCTCCTATTAACATGGATAGACCCAAATTTAAATTGGAGATAAAATAGTTCTATTGTTGTAGTTAGCATTGTTTGTATCATGTTCATCAAAACATTGGTTGTGACATTGTTGTGTATATCAAATTGTGCCATCAAGTTTGAAAATCAAACGTGTAAAAATGTCCATAATGCTTAGTGTGGGCTCAAGAAGAATTGTTTTGCAAATCAAGGTGCATTGTTGGGGTATTTGAATTTCAAGTGTAGAAAAAGACATTGCATTTGGCATTGAGGGTTTCCTTGCCTCAAATACATAAACTTTGTAACAAAAAGGAAGTAGTAGATTATTTTGGGAATGCAAACATGTTATTGAGATTTTATCAAAGAACGTTTAATTGAAAGGATAATAAACAATTTGGAAGCTTTTTATTCAAGGGACAGGAACTTGATTAGACAAAAAGCTAGATTAAACATGCTTATAACACATTTTTAAGCTTTTGCAACAGTACTACATCAATTGATTTTGTACCATGAAGTTTCAAAAGAAGTTGTTTCATCACACTAGAAGAAATATTGTCCATATTGACTAATGTTTTGCAACTATTGTTCAAACTACTTATGTGATTGAAATTGATGCAATCCTCCATGGCATATAACTACAAATGCTTCTAGTTGCATTTTCAATTACATTATGGAACAACTTTGCAATTGGACATGGTACATATTGAATGAGAGTATGATGAAATGTCAAATATTGTCAAGTATGTTTAATGGCATCCAATAATTGGATGATAACTAGTTGTTTTTGCAACTTGAATATGTTTTACCAATTAAACATAGGTTACTTGACCAAATATGGTGTCCTATTCAACTTGTATTACAATTACAAATCCAAGTTATGATTTATGATTCTTACATGATTAAAAATGTATCACCATCTAGGTATGTAATAGGTCCAGGTTGTAGGTCAATAATAAGTAGGTGATAAATAGATAAGTATGTACATTGGAAATAGATTGGTATGACCTAGGTAATAGGTTACATGTGATAGGTAGGTTTAAGGTTCATAATAGGTATTTAGACTTGAAAGTAGGTAGGTAACATTTAATTTTTTGGGTACAAGTAAGTTGGTGACAAATCAATTCAAGGTTGGTAATTAATAGGTACGTAAGGGTTGGTAGGTTATAGGTGGGTGGTTGTAAGTACATGGATGATAGGTAGGTTGAGAGTTGATAATAAGAAATAGGTAGGTAGGTATGCATGGAAGGGTTGGTAGGTAAGTATTTAGGTTATTGGTGGATAGGTAGGTTTGTGGTTGGTAATGGGTGGGTAGATAGATAGTTAGGTTGGGTTTTGGTAATACATAAATTAGTTGGTACACAAGTAGGGAACATGTTATAAGGTTGTAAACATGGATAAGTCTATTGAAATATTGGTCATCTACTTACTTAGAATCTATATTCAAGTTTTTTTTAGTTTCATGACAATGTTAATCTTACATCCATTTTAATTTCCAAAATAATTGCAAAAGGGCAATAGACAACATGTATTCCCTTATAACTTGAACAAAGAACATTGGATTCAACTTAATTTGGCCCCTTACAAGATAAATATCAAAAAGTTTGGAATTTAAGAATATCCATACAACACAATAGTTTTCTTTTATTTCAAAATCAATTTCACAATCATATTGATCTTCACAATCTAGGTAATTATAAGAACTTGAAAAATAGAAAATGCTTGTAGGGTCAAAAAAAATTGTTGAAATATGTTTTAACATTTCATCCAAGTCCCAATTTAAAAGCTTTTGACACAAGTAATTAACAAAACAACATTGGATTGGACATATTCTTCATGTGAAATTTGTTCATGTTAAAAAAATAACAAATCTTAACACACAATATGATTATCAAGAAAAAATGTTTTAAATATTATAATTTCATAATAAGTTGGATATTATAATATTAAAAATTATTATGTTAAAATTATTATATATGTTTTTAAATATATATATACACTATCATATAATGCCTTTTAGTGAATAAAAGATTCAACAATCATATGATGTTGATGACCAAATATTAAAAAGTATGCTCAATTATGAGTGACTTTATGATATATTTTTTCCATTCAAATTAATAATTTAGATGTTCATCTTTCAAATATAAAATTATTATAATCTAAACTATATGGTTTGAATCCTTATAAAAAATATATAATGACACCTTGTCATACAACCCATGTGATTTAAAGTATCCATCTTTTAGAGTACTCTAGTTTAGCCTTCAAAATGGACTTCATCAACTAGCACTTTTGTTCCATCCTAATGTACTTTCACCTAGTTTGGGAAGGAAAAAATGTGAGATTAAAATTTTGAGAGGAAATTGTTGAAGTTTTAGAAAGAAGTTAAAAATGATGCCATCACCATCAACCCCTAAGTGACTTGTAACTAGTTGAAATGTAAAGTCCATTTTGTAATGTAATAGAATAGAGAAAAAGGATTAAAAAAATACATGAGATATGATTAGTACCACAAGAAGTTTAGAGTAGGGTGGAAGATTAACTATTGTCTTGGGGTAATAGTGGTGTGACCCCACAATGGTTGTTATGTATGCATTCAATAATAACAAATATCATTTTGCATGTATGTTACTTTATTATGTTTGTTCATGTGTGTGGGTGTAGGAAA
>Ga0209208_10012558_pt1 | contig 10703 bp, 7 predicted proteins | sample S1TSphfallax_3_FD_187694 | JGI IMG/M metagenome (GOLD analysis project Ga0209208, IMG submission 187694) | Host-associated microbial communities from peat moss isolated from Minnesota, USA - S1T2_Fd - Sphagnum fallax MG (SPAdes) (version 2) | ecosystem: Host-associated > Plants > Peat moss >... | reverse complement strand
GGTTTGAAATTTTAGAGCAACATGAAAAACCATGTCTATTATCATCTCTCAAATTTTCAGTTTATTTGACTTCATAGAATGAGAGATCTTGCTACTTTCTTGAAATTTTAGAGCAACATGAAAAACCATGTCTATTATCATCTCTCAAATTTTCAGTTTATTTGACTTCATAGAATGAGAGATCTTGCTACTTTCTTAAAACCACCCCAAATTGAGACCGAACACAAAATGACTTACAATTCCTTGTAAACAATTTCAAACCCTTTGAAATTTTTGAAAACACATTAAATATATGTCTTTCACATTTGCTCAAAATTTTGTCCCTATTTATGATGATCATAAAGAGTTATCACTTTCAAAAGAAACTAATTTCAAAACTAAGGTTGAAACTTTAGATACGTGGATCTCTCTCAATACATATCTAAATGGCATAAAATTTATTTCACATATGTAATCTTTTATGATTATAAGATCTCAAAGGTTCATATACAAAAACTTTCAAACAAAGGATATATAACCAAAAAACCAAATCTGACACAAAAATTTCAAAAGCTCATAATTTTCACAAAACATATATGAAATTTTGAGAACATAAGTGCCTTATAGTTTTCTACAATCCATCCAAGTTTCACTCCAAGATCTTTTGATAGTAGATCTAAATCTAGATTTAAATATTTGACTTTCACAACCTTCAAAGTGTTGATTTCCTTTCACCTCTTTCTTTCTTTTATTTTTCTTCACGCTCTTTCCTTTCCTTTCTTTTATCTTACACTTGACAAACTCCTATGATATTATTAGAAACTCTTAAACTCTAGTTTTAGTTTTTTTTCAACTTTCTCACCAAATAACCTAAGCTTTAATATTATGTTAACAAATAAAATATCTAGTCAAGTGCAAACATAAATCATTATCAAAAGGAAACAAAAATATGATGCTCACAACATGGAATATAACATTAATAACTCCTCGAGGTTCTTCTCATATCAAAATAATAAACTTGTGCAATGAAGAAAATAGAACCAAACCATCAACACTAAGGTATTTATGCAAGAGACAAAACCAAAAATAACTAAACTAATATAAGTATAGAAAATAGTTCAACCTTGTGAAAATAACCTAGTTAGTTTCCTATTCCAATAACTAATGAAAACCTAACTAATTGAGTTTAAATTCTCAACATTGTATTTTCAAAGGTGTTACTTGTTATTTTTGCAAAGTAACTAATGTTTAATAATCATTGACCTTTAGAGAAGTGGTTAATCATAAGCTCAAAGTCCTTTATTTAAGACTAATACCTTTTTATAAATATTTTCAAAGGTGGAAAACATCTTCTACAAAGTAAGTGATGTTTAATAACCACTTTGACCTTTAAAAAAGTGGTGATTATTAGTTTAAAGTACTCTATTAAGGATTAACACCTTCTTAATTAAGCTAATAATTGGACTAATATTTTTAGTACAATGTTAAACATCAAGTTTACAAAGTAATGTATGCTTATTAATCACTTTGAATATTTGAGCAAGTGGTTTGTCATTAGCACAAAGTTTTTGTTAAGGACTAACACCTTGATTATAAAATTAATGCGTGTTTTTTTCATTGTACGGACTATTGCAAACTTTGGAATTGCCCCTATAAAGCAATGCTCCCAAATTTCATTTTCATTCCTTGGATCTATTAGTTGACGTGTGAGGTATGTAGGTCCACCTATAGAGCTAATATTTTCATTCCAATGTTAATGTTCATCAAATTTACAAAATAATGTTTGTTTATTGATCATTTTGGATCTTTGAACAATGGTTTGTCATTACACAAAGTTTTTGTTGAGGACTAACACCTTGATTATAGCACTAATGTGTGTTTTTTTCACTGGAGGGACTGTTGTAGACTCAAAGTTGCCTCTATAAAGTGTGCTCCCAAATTTCATTTTCATTCCTTGGATTTATTGGTTGACAATGTGAGGCACATCTAGGTCCACTTGTGGAGATAATATTTTCATTCCAATGCTAACCATCAAGTTTACAAGTAAAGAATGTTTATAATCATTTTGGATCTTTGAGCAAATGGTTTATTGTTGGCACAATTTTCTTTTTTCAAGATTGAGATCTTAATTATAACACAAATGCATGTTGCTCTTCATTGGAGGGACTATTACAAACTTGGAGTTGCTTATGTATTTATGGTGTTCCCAAATCATCTTTAATCCTCATATCTTCTGGTTGACAATGTGAAGTACATGTAGGTCCACATGTAGAACTAACAATTTCATTCTAGTGTTAAACATTCAAATCTACAAAGTACAAAATAATGTATGTTTATTAATCATTTTGGATCTTTCGCCAAGTGGTTTGTCATTGGCACAAAGTTTTTGTAAGGACTGACACCTTGATTATAACACTAATGCATGTTGTTATTCATTGAAGGGACTATTGCAAACTTGGAGTTGCTTGTTATTTGTGGTGCTCCCAAATCATTTTTAGTCTTTAGATCTACTGGTTGACAAGGTACATCTAGGTCCACTTGTAAAACTAATATTTTCATTATAATGTTAAACATCAAGTCTACAAAGCAATGTATGCTTATTAATCAATTTGGAGATCTTTGAACAAGTGGTTTGTCATTGGCACAAAGTTTTTGTAAGGACGTCGACCTTGATTATAACATTAATGCATGTTGTTCTTCATTGGAGCAACTATTTCAAACTTGGAGTTACTTGTTATTTGAGGTGCTCCCAATCATTTTTAGTCCTTGGATCTATTGGTTGACAATGTGAGGTACATGTAGGTCCACTCATAGAACTAATACTTTCATTGTAGTGTTAAACATCAAGTCTACAAAGCAATATATGCTTATTAATAATTTGGAGATCTTTGAACAAGTGGTTTGTCATTGGCACAAACTTTTTGTAAGGATTAACACCTTGATTATAACATTAATTCATGTTGCTATTCATTTCTAGAAGGATTTATAGACTTGGAGTTCCTTCTTTATTTGTGGTGCTCCCAAATCGTTTTTAGTCCTTGGATCTATTGGTTGATAGTGTGAGGTATGTTGGTCCACATAGCTAAATTGCTCTATGGAAGTGGAGTACTTGGAATCATTTTATTAGTAGATCTATTGTTGACTATTTCAACTATTTGGCAAAAATAGTCTTATATATGACATTGGCATGTGTTGCTTTACTTTCAAAATGCATTTGACTAGTTGATTCTCTGATTCATTTTTTATAGGTGTTAGTCATGGGGAAGGAGAATAAGGAAAGGAAACCAAAACTAAAGGTTGTATGAAAATGTTATGGCAATTAAAGTGAGGGGGTTCAAATTGTCAAAAAATGTGAACTTCCAATTAAAACAAAACATAATACAACACTTCTTCACATCTTGTTATGATAAATACATTGATTTTTTCAACATCTTTTGGTACTAACTAATTGGACACACAACGCCATAGATTCCTTAAACAATTCATTACCTTCCATTGAACCACATCTTAATTTATTAAAATTACATAGTAGTTCCACCCCCAAATGAATTTTGTGAGTTGCATGTTTTTAAGTTGAAAGGTGTGCAAAGATTCTCACACTACATAATAAGTTACTATCATATAAATTTTTCTACCATCAAAAGTATTTTATTAAAACTATCCGTTACCCAATCCTTTGCAAAATTATCCACATTTAACACAATTACTATTCAAGTTCAAACGTCCTATATTAAAACCAAAACTCAAAATTAAATTTAATGAAATTTTAATTTTAATTTTTCAACATTCATATTAGTTATTTAACACAAGTTGGAATGATTAACATAATTTTAAAATGTTCCCAAAAAAATGTAATTTAAAAGTTCACAAATATTCAACATGGTTTTTGGTTTTTAGATGTGTATTTGCACATATTAGCAATCTACCAACATACTAATTATCTACTTATATATTACCAACCCCCTACCTACCTACCTACCTATTGATTACCAATAACCTTGCACAAGCTACCTATCATGACCTACTTAACTAGTAACCAACCTATGCATTATCAATCCCCAACCTACCTACCTTGCTATTTATTAATTAATACCCCTAACCTGCTAACCTACATAATAATACCTACATACTTACAATCTACCAACCTATTATGTCTTACCTACTTAACAATTAATTCCAACCCCCATTCCACCTACCAAATTTTAATAACTAGACCTATTATTTACCTAGGTCTATCAATTACTTATGTATTTATTGCAAACCTATCTATTACTAACCCCAAACCTATATATCACCTACCTACTTTAACTACCCTAACTACCTATGTCTACCTATTGATTTATTAGCTTCTTACCTACCTATAATCCACCCCAACCTACCTATATCTAGCCTACAACATGTACCTACATATTCCTTACCTATTACCAACCTCAACCTAACTACATTAGTAATCTAGAACCTACCTACTTACATGTCTAAGGGAGGCCTCAATGCTTAGTACATTCCTAGGGGGCTTACACATCTACACATCCGCATTTGACACATACATACATGAAATAATATTTTCAATGATTAAAATTTAACACATGTAACATGTAACAAACCATGTCAACCATTGAAGATTCTCATAATATTTTCATTATTATTTTCAATGTATGATTTCAAGGATGCCAATTATCAACCCATCATTCAAAGAAATTTGATTTAGCTTTACTTGTAATCCTTAGATTGAACCAGGTGTTTGGTTATGGTTACTAGATTGGAGTTGAATGGGTCTTGTTCTATTGTAGGTGATGACTATTTACTAATTATCAATGTTGAACCCATCACATGTTGAATCTATGTCAACCTATGAATCTTATGCTTGAAGACCTCCATGTTCAGTTTTCACCCTTGATGTGCTTGCAAGTTGAACATGGTGTGATAATATCAAGTCATATTAACATCACATGCACGTTGTTTTTGTGTGTCAATTATTTTGTTTAGATATAATGATTCATATTTTTTAAATATATAGATGGTTACACGAATCATTGATATGCACGATTTGTCTCTTTTGTAACAAAATATTCAATTTCAAGTTATGAAATTCCAAGTTTTTAAATTTATCTACATGGTTAGGAAGAAAATGGATTTCACATGCAACGTCTTTAATTGGTATGCTTCTTGTAGCAATCATTGGAAACCATCCAAAATGATAAATTCATTTTTGGTCTCCAAAATTTATTATTGTGCATTGCCAACCCCAAGCTATGTCGATGGAAAAGTGCATCATGAGAATTTGAGAGCATGTTCTCCTTCTATCTCTAATGCATGGAAATAAAAGTGAAAAATAAAAAATAAGTTTTTGGCCTTGATTGGGGTGTTAATTAAATCCACAAGTTACATGTTCATATCCTTTCAAAGTTTTTAGAACTTAACCTTAGAGTCAATTGCAAACCCAATTAGTTGGCACATGTGATGTATTCAATTGACAATAATTTGCATGCCATTTAACATGAATGAACAAAAGGAACTTAATGGGGTCATGCATTACAATTTACAATGCAAGATATTTTGGTACAATAGAAAGGTTCCTTCTATTGGTTGAAGATTAAATCAATAGGATTGCGTATATAAAATAGAACTGAGGAGTTCAATCTGCCGTGATTAAAATTAGACCCCTGCAATTTTAAACAAAATTTTCCATTCAAGTTAACATGTTGCAGTGTTAGTATATGGGGTTTGGGGATCTTTATTGAAAGATAACATGGATGTGAAGTTAATTCATATGGGAGAGGAAGGAATGACAAGTGTGGTATAAATGAGCAAAGTGGAATGGAGGAAAGACATTGCAATAAGACAATTTTCATATTGATGTGTTAGTATGTTGGGCAATGGGTACATTGTGAAATTGTATTACTTAATCTAAAGTTGTCATAAAAGGTACATCGGCTAAGCAAACCATACTTTTGGTTATTAAGGTAGTGGGTGTAGTTTGGACGGCCTTGCCCGGGCAATGCAAGATTTTTCATGACCTGGACTTTAGAAGAGAATTGATGAAATATTTTCTTTACATTCATGTCTGAAAATAATGTTAATATTGGAGTTATGACATAATTAGAAGCCATTAGGACAATCTATGTGATAATTAGGGTTTTCATTTCTCTTTTCTTCAAGGTTTGTGAAATTAATTTTGGTATTTAGAGACTTATGACATAGTTAAAAACCATTTAGATTATTTGCGTGAAAATTAGGGTTTTCATTTCTCTTTTCTTCAAGGTTTGTGAAATTAATTTTGGTATTTAGAGACTTATGACATAGTTAAAAACCATTTAGATTATTTGCGTGAAAATTAGGGTTTTCATTTCTTTCTTCTTCAAGGTCTATTTATTATGGGCCAAATATTCAGCATGGTTTGGAACAAAGTGAAATATAATATCACCAAACCTCAAGCTTGCATGATATGTGTATTGTGACCTACTTGGGAATGTTATTTGATGTATACATTGAAAAAATATTCACTCATATACACAAAATCTTTATCTATCTTTAGAGAGTTCCATTTGTGAACTTATAATGATATATTTGTTTCAATAACATTTCATGTGCAAATACATTTTTTGCTTTGACTTGCTCCAAATAGTCCAAACCAATGAATGGTTCTTGTACCAAAAAGTCATATATGACATGGTATGATCGATTATAAATCCAAGGCCCATTTGATTTGATTTTGATATATTCACAATTATTGGTAATTTGATGGAGTATTGGATTTGATACAATGGCAAGCACAGTCCATCCTAAGATTATTATCCATAAGTGAGATACTCAATCTTTTCAATCAATTACATCCTTTTCAAAACTTTTGTATTTTGAAATGAGGTCATTTCTTTCATGAAGGATGCATTTGCTTTTTGAAAGAAGACATTTGCAACATTAATAACTATTTGTTGAATTCCCCTATGCTTGAAATGCCACAAATTAAATGCAAGTGGACCACGTTCCAAATATTATATGAACAATAATCATCTAGATGTAATGTACTTGTTGTTTTGTATAGTATCTTTTCCCCAAATGAGTTTTCACCTAAAACTTAATTGCTTAAAGATGAATTAAGGTTAGATCAATTGCTTGTGCTCTGAAACTTCACCATAGCCAATATAATTCACTTTGAAAAAATCCCTAAATATATTTAAGCTATGAAATAATTAATTTGCAATACCACATATTCTATATTGGGGAACACAATATCACTTGTTTGTAAATGCAAACATAATCATTTTTTACTAACCTCCATTAGTTCTGTTTATTTGCCTCATAGACTCATATCATAATATGAATGATTTTTATAGAGATGTTGAAGTTGGAGTGGCAAACAATGAAAGTGATACAATGAAAATTGACGTGGAGAACCCCACCTTTAAAACCTTAGCACAAGAAGACATTCATGAAGTTCAGGCCTACCAGCCTTTCCAATCCAACTCCATTGATGACAAATATTTTAAAGCACCGATTATTGTTCCCACAAAGGTATGGTATTTCCAAATTTGTTAGAAATTTTCAAAATAATGTTTAAAATCATCATGTTACAAGTGATTATTTCCTATTGGGATATAAAATTAGCTTAAAGTATTTGAAAATTGGATGAGATGTTTGACAAATCAACAATAAAATGTCTTTTGGAAATCCATGATTCATTGTGTAACCTTCACTTTTGTGTGCCAAATAGAAATATACAAAGTGGCAAACAATAATATTTGCATACCAAACTCTTGGGATCGTGTTTGGAGACCTAGGAACATCACCTTTATATGTATACCCTTCCATAGTGTTTGCTTCTACACCAAATGAAGAAGATTTTTTAGGAATCTTGAGCCTCATATTTTGGACGTTAAGTCTGATTGGACTTTTCAAGTATGTATGGGTTGTCTTACAAGCTGATGACCATGGTGAAGGTATTGTTTTCTTAATACATATTGTTGTTTCCAAACCACCTTCTTTTGAAATAACTTGTCCATTCTTTGGGATGAAAAATGTTGATGCATGACAACATAAACCAAGAAAAAAACACTTATATTGGGTTTTAATTGGGTGTTCTCCAATTTTAATAGTATTGGAGAACCAAATTAAATCTTTATGTGAAAATCAATTATAATTGTACGATCTTGGTTTATCAACTGTCAATTATGTAGAATTAGCTAAAAGAAGTTATGTAGTATATACTACAGATATTTTGTAATTGACATTCACAAATCTATGGAGGTGATCAACATGAATAGGTGGTACATTTGCATTGTATTCCCTTCTTTGCCAACATATGAGAATGGGAAACAATGCAAGGAAATTAAGTGAACGATCCGCACAATCTGATAGCCAACTATCACACTTTCATAGAATTGGAGACTCAATGGTTGGAGGCAACAAAGTTAGGGTTTGGTTGGAGGGCAACAAGAAAGCACAACAAGTTCTCCTGGCGGTAGTCATGATGGGGACATGCATGTTGATTGGTGATGGTGTGCTGACTCCTGCCATTTCAGGTGAGGATTGTTCGATTACATAATCATCATTATCCTTGATTTATGTGTTATAAAGCTTGGATTCACCCCCCCCTTTCTCTTAAATTTTGTGATATCAAGAATTTAGTGATTAAAAAAAAAAGGAAGCAAAATTATTTGAATTTACACTTGGAAAGAAAAATCCCGATCACAAGTTACAACAACTCATAAGTAAATAATTCACATTTAACCTATTTATTGAGACATTATTTGATATATTTAATAATATTTAACATTGTTTAGAAGGATGTCTAAAGTCATGATTGTGCCATAGAACTTATGGAGATAAATGAGGGGAAGTAAACTTTGACATGTGTTTCTACAGGCATCCTTAACTTCTGTACCCTGGAATGCAGTATTATCAGCTGTTCAGGGCATCCAAGTCCCAGCGCCTTCAGTCACCAATAGTAAGCTCATACTATCCCAAATTCACAATTTTATATTTACCTATGGTTCTTTGCTCAAAAAATACCACCAAGACAATTAGTCAAGTATTTCAACATGAGTGTTGTTATTATAATGTAACCAATTAAATGTTCATAGGTTGCGATCAGGGTTTTTTTTCCCAATCTTGTGATGTAATTTTTTGGGCACTTCTTTCCCAAAAAAAGAGAAATTAGTCAAATTTCTAGAAAAAAAATAATTCCCAATTTATTTATTAAAAATTGAAAAAAAATGTTGGTCACAATCATTTCTAGTGTTGTAACATAAAATGGTGTATATATGGAAATACCTAATTTAACAAGCAAGCATTGTGCAAGCTACAGACAGACGGAATTGAAAGTAGTTCAATTGAAAACTAATTCAACATTGAATTCATGCAGTGGTGATAGTGTGGGTGTCAGCGACAGTATTGGTAGTACTATTCATGGCACAAAAATATGGAACTGACAAGGTTTCCTTCCTCTTCTCCCCGATCATGGTTGTGTGGTTCCTTGCCACTCCCATGGTTGGGGTGTACAACATTGCAAAACATTATCCATCTGTTTTCAAAGCATTTTCACCCCGATATATCTTTCTTTTCTTCAAGAACAATGGAAAACATGGTTGGCTTATGCTTGGTGGCATTGTGCTATGTATCACAGGTGCACATATATTGCCCTTTTCCTAGTCAAGTAGTTCCGTGCACAAACTATAATACAATTTTACTTTACACTTGGCGAAGCCCCTATGAATTGGTTTATTGAGCTTTCAACCTCCAATGTAGGAAGAGGCTTTCAGTCTGACAACTCTAATTAGATAGTAAAGCCATATATGCACACACCAAATCTAATATTTTGAGGTCATGTTTTGGATGAACTTTGATGTTAATGTGTATTATACTTCATTCCATTGCCTTCTGAAGCTTCATGAAAAGATAAAAATTCTCCTTTCCATTAGGCAACAAGATCATTGGAAATTCATCTTGTTGTTTGGAAAATGTAGTAAGATAATAAAGTTATCTTTAAAGTGAGGATCATGATCACTTTGCAGATAATTTTGATAATTTTAATGGATGAGGTAAATAAATATAAAACTTTATTTTTCTTTTAGGTGAATGAAGCCATCTGCTATGAAGACATATCAACTAGTTTTTACTATGTGTGTATAGACAAGGGTTCTAGTGTTATTATGTAAAGTACCCACAACTGTGGAGGGCCTTGGAATATGCATGCTCCTAGGCGTGCAGAAAAAATCTTTTGGCCAATGAAATTGTTAAAATTCGGGGCTTGGATTCCTTTAACGAGCTATCTTGAGTGAACTAGTAGTTTGATGTTTGATAGGTTTTCATGGGCTTTATGGTTAAGTGTGAAGAAGAAACTTTGGCCAATGGCATTGTTGGAATTGGTGGCTTCAATTGTTTTGAAAAAAAATCTTCAATGAATAAGCAATTTAATGTTTTGATTGAAAAGAGACTTTATTGGCTCTGCCCAGGGAAAAAGATTAGGCATTGGTGTAGGATGTGGGCAAGAAATCTGGCTCAAGCTTGCCACAATGTGTGATTGACATGTGCATATAAAGGATAGACATGTTCCGTAGAAGTGCATGCATCTAGATGAAAAATTCTAGATCCACTAAGGAAGTTTGAACTTTGAACTTTGAATTTGAACATGCCATAAAGGGCTGAGTGAATACCTGATAAGCTGATCTTTTTCAAGCTTTTCATGTCTAAGTTGGACAGGAGCAGAAGCCATGTTTGCAGATATG
>Ga0209208_10012557_pt1 | contig 10703 bp, 7 predicted proteins | sample S1TSphfallax_3_FD_187694 | JGI IMG/M metagenome (GOLD analysis project Ga0209208, IMG submission 187694) | Host-associated microbial communities from peat moss isolated from Minnesota, USA - S1T2_Fd - Sphagnum fallax MG (SPAdes) (version 2) | ecosystem: Host-associated > Plants > Peat moss >... | reverse complement strand
TTTTTTTTTTTTTTTGTTTTTTTTTTTTTTTGTAATATTTTTTTTTTTTTTTTTTTTTTTTTTTTTTCCCCTTCATTTCATTTGGTTCAAGTGGGAATACTTGAGATCCATTTGTTAAAAACAAGTCTCAAAGTCAGTAACTAGGCATTTTGTTTTCCACATGGTCTGGTTTCTGGCAAAAGCATGTGCAAGCAACAACCTTTTTTCGAGGGTGATAAGAAGTTATATGTACTGCTTCAAATCTTCTGTGCAGATGCCATCAGTCTCTGACTCTCTTGTCTTGCTAGTCTATGAGCCCATGGGCATGAGAAATTGTCTTGCAAAGAGGCAACAAAGTTAGGGTTTGTGCTTGTGCAAGGGTTTCCAAGAGAACCTGATTTGAACTGGAAAGCAAACAATGCTGTTTTGCAGGGTGCTTTTTATTCCAAGTATTTGGATTTCAGAGTCCAATTGTTGCTGTTGGCAGGAAAACCTTGAACCATGCTGACTGGTGAACGCAGGTATGCACACTCAATCCAAGGACTCAGGTTTTTCCCTGATCTGTGTGGTCAGGTTCTTTTCAGAGATTGGTCAAACTCTAGTCTTTGAACCTTTGAATCAATCCTGTAACTGTTGAGGTGGTCATGGCTTATCTTTTGGGTGTTGGCAACTAAGGAGAGTGTAGAGGCAGCTAATTGATTGTGTGCATGTTACCTTGTATAGAGTAATTGGTTAAGCAAGTTGCTTGGTTATATAGGTTAATCACAAGGTGACTACCTCTGAAATCAGTGCTCAGTTGTATTTGGGAGTTTTTCTGTGACACTTTGAGATCATCTTTGGTGATTCATGGAAGTAAATTTGTGCAATTGACCAGGGGGATTTATTATGTGGGTGCAGGGGTGTGTCAGCTCGACGGGGAATGACCGTCTTGGGCAAAATTCCTGCTGTACCCAAACCCATCAATTTACCAAGTCAGAGGTGTGTAGTCTGCAGTGGATGCCATTTCATAGTACATTCTTTACATATTGCTCTTTCCTGTGGATATATGGATCTGTTGATGTGGTTTCGACCAAAAAAGACTGTAATAACATTGGTGCATTCATGGTGATGTGACAGGTTGGAGAATCACGGTCTTGATCCTAATGTGGAAATTGTCCCCAGGTAAAGCACTCACATTTTCATTTTGATTTCTGTTAGAGTTTATTCTAGACACAGAGTGCTCTGTAATATGTCAAGCTTTTCTATTTTTTGAAAGCATGCCTCCATGATCTAAGGAATTGTATCAGTTGCTTAAGACAGTTTTTCCTTCCTTCATTCAAACTGTCTACATGTCTTAAAGGTGTAAAGGCAGGTGATGTCTTGTGGTGGTGAAGAGGTATCATTGCGAGTCTTGTGTATCAGTTGTGCAACCATGTCTCCCTGTTTGTCCAGAGGATGGATATGAGAGGGGGGCTACTTGGTGCAGTCTACTTGGCATAGGACTAGCCAGAAGGAAACCCCTTGTCCATTTTCTGGGTTCCCCCCCCTCAACTATGCCATCTTGTTGACCTCGTATATTTGACCCACATACAGGGGTAGTGTGAGTTGGGGATCAGCGGGGAGGTCACCACCAACTAGTACTGGTGCTTGGGGGACTGGTGCTTCAGCATCATCTCCACCCGTGAGCAACAGCACATGGGGAAGTAAGCAAGGGGGATTGACAACAGGCAGCAATGGTAGTGGGGGAGGTGGAGCTTGGGGTGGCGCAGGGACTGTACCACGTCCCGCATCAGCTGGTAGTGGCACAAGACCCTCATCAGCAGGCAGCATCAGATTAGGTCAGCAAGAGCCTGACACATCTACAGCTAACAACAGCTCAAACCCTCCCTGGGGGCCACGACCTACATCAGGACCTGGTGTGCAAGTACAGACACAAGTGCAATCTCAGACTTCCTTTTCACGACCTCGCAGTGCAGATACCTCCTCACGAGCAGGTCCTTCCCTGTCTGGTTTTGGAGATCCCTCTGCTGGACCTGCTCCAGCAGTGGGTAGTCATGCAACAGGTGGCAGACTGGTATGCTCTACATGTTGTGCATATTTGTTGTTATCGGCATTTATCTTTTGTGAATTATTGGATCAGTTTCTTCTTTTTGAAAGCAGGACAAGTCTGCTTGATGATGTGGGAGTGTCATCTCTAGGAATTGTGTTGTGATGGATGAAAGCAATGTCAGAAGATTTCTCTGTGGAGGTGATTTCAATGATAGGTATGTTTTTGGATTGCAGGGGCAGGTAGATGAGCCTCACCAAGCATCACGATTCAAATTGACAAGGGTCGATTTTCCTACACTTGGATCAGAGAAAAATCCTGACCTTCGTCCCCATCCCAGTGTGTCTTCATTCCTGCTTCCTTTGTTCTTTGTCGGATGCAAGCTGTGAATGTGTTTAGATTCCTAGTCCTCCCTTGTTATCTGTTACTAATATTTGCCTTCCCATTTTTCCAGGTTTATTACCTTATGGTTTTTTGGACTTGTGTTTTGTAGTCTCTTTGAGCACTGTGTGGTTGCTCATTTTTGCTGGTGTTGTTGTATGTGTGTAGACAGCTCTGCTGCAGAGAGGTTGGTGTCAGTGGAAGAGAAGGTTGTAGTTGCAGAAGAGAGGCCTCCACCCACTCCACCTGGCCCTCATGGTATGCTGAAGTCTGCATTCGTACACTGTTCATTAGGCCATGTTCTTGTTAGTGCATGTCATTTGCCTGTCCAGTTTTTGGGAACCATGACTGATTGTTCAATTTACAGATGATGGATCCCATACACCAACAGGAGGCTATGGAGGTCCAGAGAGAAGAATGCCAGATGGTTGGCGGAGGGATGGTCCTCCTTTTGGTGGCCAACCAGCACTACCTGATGGGAATTGGCAAAGAGATGGTCCACCTCCTATGCCGTCATATGGAGGACAGGGCCTCCCATCTGACTCTTGGCGTCGTGAAGTGCCTCCATCTGGCAGTCCGTTGGATGACAATTGGCGCAGAGGTGGAGCCCCACCAATTGGACAGTATGGTCCCACCCCAAGGGGACCTGGTGGGCCATCCCATTTTCCACATGATGGAGCTGGGTCTATGCATCAACCACACTTTGGGCCTGGGTCTGCACCTTATGGACCAAGTCGTCCTGGTCCAGGTGGATTTGGTCGACCTGGTGACATGTATGCCAATGGCCCTTTGATGCGACCTGGTGCACCAATGCGACCTAACAACATGTTTCCAGGCCCAGGTCCTTATGATGCATATTATGGACACCCAGGGTATACAAACATGGAGGACCAGCAAAGGATGATGTCAGGAATGGGGGGTCCAGGACCAGCTGGTCATGCTGGGTTTCCCTTTCATCATGGACCCTCTTTTGAAGCGTACTACCCACGTGGGGGTATGTTGCAAGGGCCTCGGCACATGCCACCCCACAACTTCAGGGACCGGAATGAAGGAGTTGGAGAAGGGTACAATGAAGGTCCAAGCCGTAGCAGAGGAACGAAAAGCGAGGGAGGACAAACTAAGGATGGCAGGGGTGATAATGAAGTCAGTCGTGAGCGGATCCTTCCTAGTCAAGACACAGGTGAAAGCCATACCAGTGGTTCTAGGTTAGTTACTAATGCTGGAGGTGAAAATTACAGGCATGCTCAACGACCATTGTCAGGTGGTCATCACCCAAGCCATCGGGATTGGGGAGCAGTTGCCAGTAATGATGAGCCAATGGATTTTTCAAAGCCAGTTTTTGAGGAGGAAGTATCGTCAGCATCCCCAAGGAAGCAGCAGGCTGCAGACATTGGGAAGATTGAAGCCAATGCTTCTGCAGATGGACTCCCTCTCATTGACAGTTTGAGGAATCCAGCTGGTGGTTCAGAGAGCAATCTATCTGGGGAGGTTCCAAAGGATGTGCCTGAAAATGTGGTGGGAGGTGTAGGTTTAGCAATCAAAACTGAAATTGTACAAGTGCCAATGAACACAGGTGGTATTTCTGAAAGAGACAATGTTCCTGAGAAACCTGTTCAGCCTTTTCAAAAAGCTTTCAATGGTAGTGAGATGGAGCCAACCTTTCCCAAGGATTTGTCTCATTCGCCTGTTGGTAAAGAGGTCATGCCTGCAGGTCGTGACCAAAGCAAACAGAGAGTTGGAAATTACTCAAGGGAGTTATCTCCTTCATCTGGAGCTTCCCCTTCCACAACTGCCACAGGTGTGCCAGTGGTGGCAGCTCCTAAACCAGGCCAGCGTCTCAGCAGTGCAAGTTCTAAACCCAGCGTCCTTGGGACTGCACCACACAGTGCCATAGCTGCAGGTGAAAAACCTCTTGTGGAGACCTCTGACCTGGAGAAGCAGGCATCTCTTACCTCAACTCATGCTACAGTCATTGACTCTAATGGGGAGATGAATGCCACTAAGGTTCACATCTTGAAGCATGTTGCAGATGGTGGTCTGGAGAGTTCTAACAGTGATGCAACATTGGTTGACACTCAGGCTTCCGACATATCTGTGGTTTCACTGACAACAGGGAATGATGCAAAGGTTAGTTTGCAACCAAAACTCAGAAATAGCTCCCATGATGGGGAGAAGGAGTGGAGGGCAAAAGTTGGACCAGCAGACACCAGCAATCAGCTTTCTTCATCTGCTGCAATGATCCAAGTGTCTCAACCAGCCCGTACTGCCACTTCAGCAGTTTCAGCAGTAGCAGACCTTTCAGATACTGCAGCATCTGAATCTGAGACTGGTTTTACTTCTGATTATGATTATGAGGCACAGGTATGATGTTGTCTTCCTTATACAACCCTTGCATGTGACAGGAATGTTAGCTGCAAGAGCCTGTTCCTGACATGGTTTTTCACTGCAAGTCAGACTTCCTTTGATATTGACAGTTGTTAACCCTACTGGGATGTGAACATGGTACCTTCAATTCACATGATATTCCTTTCCTCTGGAACATTGTGTACTTGTCTCCATTTTTAGGGTCATATGGAGTACTACCTGTCTAGGCTATTCAATGTGTATTGTTCCTGTTTTTGCAGCGAGCAAAGATGAAAGAGATTGCAGCACAACGAGCTAGGCAGCTGCAAAAGGAGGAGGAGGAAAGAATAAGGGAGCAGAAAGCAAAGGCCCGTGCAAAGCTTGAGGAACTGAATCGTCGATCCACAGTCACCCCAGTGGCACCTGTTGAAGAAGCCATAGTGGAACCGCAGAAGTTGTCTGATGACTCAGAGGATATGCTGTCTGAGCCTGCAGTTGTGGCTCTTGAGGCAAGCCCTGCATTGGAAGCTGGTAGCAGCAGCAGTCAGCAGAGTGGACGTAATGAACATGGCAAGCGTGAGCGGGATCGCAAGCTCCGGGATCGAAATGCCAAACCTGGGGATCAGAGGAAAAGAACAGATGGTTCTGTTAGCCAGCCTCCTCCATTGCTTCCTTCTCCACATGTGCAGGCAGCACCTCTGTTGCCTTCACCAACTGTGGAGCCACCAGTGCAGTATGCTAAACCACACCAGCACTCCCAGCAAAGGGCTAAGGTCCAACAGAAACATCCAGTGGCCAAGGTTGATCAGGCAGAGAGTGCTGCGCCCACACTTATCATTGACATCCCTACATTTGCAGATAATGGGGGTTGGGTCATTCATACTCCTCCATCACAGGACTACGATGCAGCAGCTGCTGTCCCTTCAGTAATGACAATTAGTGACGGCCCTTCAGCTTCTCGGAAGAAGAAAAGTAATCGTAGTAGGAATAGACAGAGGGTGGAGGGTGTAGCAAGTTCTATGGAAACCACACAGGTTGCAGAGCCTAATGTGACTCAAACCTTGGACGGATCATCTGGAAGTGACCTTCCTTCTGATTCAGCTCAGGCTGTGTCCCATGGTGGTAATAAGTTATCACAGGAACCAGTGAAAGACACATTTCATGTAGAGGAAGCTATTTTTAACCTGTCACTGAGTGATGTTTCCACAGGAGATGGTGTACCTGTCACAGCAAATGGTGATTCATTTGGAAAAAGGGTACAACGCAAGCCTCAGGTAGCAAGACATGCAGCAAGGGTAGATCGGGTAGATCGGTTATCGCAAGATGTTAGAGTGACAGATAAGCCACATGCCAATGACAGCATGGTCTGGGCTCCTGTTCGTTCTCCAGTACTTGCTGAAGTTAGCAAATTGGAAGCTTTAGATGACCACAGCAGTGAGCAAAAGGAAGAATCCAGTAAACAACAACGAGGGCGCTCAAAGAGGGCAGAACTGGAGCGTTACACTCCAAAGTCTGTCAAACAACAGCATGAGACACTGCAACAATCTTCAAGTCCACCACAAAGGGCACCAATCTTGGACATTCCAGTGCAACAACCTGCCCCCAGTGTGGTTGCAACAGAGGTGCAACCAATTCTTGCAACAAAAGATGCAAAGATGGTTAATGAATCAAAGCACACTGAGTCAGTGAGTAAGCTTGGGCGTGGTCATGGGTCATGGCGTCAGAGAGGATCCAGTCACCAGGATCGGAAGGGGGGGAGTGGTAAGGAATCATTATCTGCTCCACATTTTAGTGCACCTTCCCAGGTGCAAGCTGCACATGATCCACGGCCCTCAGAGCAAAAGATAAAGGGAGTACAACCTCCACTGGGACATAATGATCCCTCTTCTGAGCACATAGTTGCCACACCTGAGCCTGTCCCTTCTGTCTCAGCTGCAGTACAGAGACCAGAGAAGGAGCAACAGGCACCAGTCTTGCCATACCAGCCACCCCGTCCTGGATCTGCACCTGGTCATCGAGGACATGGAAATTGGAACGCAGAGAGCAAGGGCCATCAGGAGAGAGTGCCACCTCCTGCTCGTTCTGGTGGTACCTCATCAGATAGAGCACCTTTGATTGGCAGTGCAGGTTCCCAGCATCATCCTCGAGGAGGTGGTGGTCACCATCCCCGGCAACAAACACAAGACCGAGAACTTCAGATGCATGCAAGCCCAAATGTACAGGTTGAAAAACAAGTGGTTTCGGTAGGCAAAACCATCGTGCAACCCACATTGAATGAGCATGAGCAGCAGGAGCAGCACCAGCCCAGGCCTGCCAAGCACTTCTCTGCTGATGGTGGAGAGAGTGGTGGTCAGCGAGGCCGGTCTCGCCAAGAGCAGACAGCTAGACCTTTAACTGCCCCACAGCAGGGTCAGCGGGGACAGACACACTGGCAGCAAACAGGGAACCAGGAGGCATATCATTCCCAACCACATCTTACAGAAAGGAACCAGCAAGTCTCATCTCACCACCCTAGGCAGGATGCACTTAAGCAAGTCAATGACTCAGTGAAACTCCAAACTGGAGGGCAACAGCAGAACAAGGCACATCATCAACCTCTTGCACCTCTTGCAGTAGCCAAGACAGAGGGTGGGCCATGGGATGGAGAACATGGCATGAGTTCACCCACAGCACGGGGCCGAGATAATGGACATGTACGCCGTGGCCGCTTTGGTGGCAGTCGCTCCAGTGCACGTACTGGAGAAATTGATCAGCGACGAGAGCAGCCCATCCCAAAGCAGCGACTGGTGATTGATGCAACAGGTGGAGCACTGCCTAGTCAAGTTGGAGGCTAGGTCTATGTACGTTCCTAACCTAAGTTATATTATGACTTGAGGATAGATTCTTTTGTGAGATCTGTTTGCCTCATGGAAAACCATGCAATTCTAGAGATGAGGCCCAAATCTGGCAGGGTTCTGGGTTTTGAGTTCACATGCACTCCTGAGGGAAATCTTTGTTGTTATGTGAATGACTTGCAAGTTCGTGTGGAGTCCTAGCACAATGCAGTGGCAGGTGAGATGCATGCTGTCAATTCATGTGAAAGTGGTTTCCACCTGTTGGATCTCTCTTGCAGCATGGAGACTGACTGGATATTGACGACCTCTTTCAAAATTGTGTCACCCCAGCATCATGTAATAGGATGTGGGTATGTTGGAGGGGGAACGCAGGAGCATTGAGATTTGCTAGCAAAGGCATGCTTGATGAGGACTGTGAGGCAGCTGCATATGTGGTGATAGTCTTCCATGGGTTTTCCATTGAGTCACATTGGTAAAATCTCACTGCAAGCCAGCTCTTGGCCGAGAATTTGGAAAGCCACTAAGGTTGCAGGGGGGGGGCATTGTGACCTAAAACTTAGGCCCTATGCTTGATGAGGGGGAACTAGAGAATAGGGCAATGCTTGATGCGTGTGTCGCTTGGGCTGTTTGTTATGTCAGATTTGAAGAACTCTGTGATCAGGAACTTGTGTTCACCTGTTTAATGGTACATGCACCATCAACATTTGTGTGGAAATAATTTCCCATGGAAAATCTGGGCTTTGGTGTTTCACTCTGGTGAGCACTACTATTGTCTAATGACATCAGACCTTGCCATCTGATGCTATGGACCTTGGGTCTTCAGCAACACAAAACCTATCTTGCATTTTGTGCAACTGTTGCATTAAGTGTTTTTTCTCCAAGTCAACTTTTACTAGCAATTTGGGCCAGAAAACCTTCTTTCACGTCTTTAGAATCACGCAGGCTACTACAAACTTGCTTTTCACATGAACAAGCAGGTAGTGATGGGTAACCACCTATCTTCCTACTTGATATCCTTGAATGCTGGTCATTTATCCTTCTGTAGTGAAAGCTAGAATTTGTTTTGATGATTGTGCTTTAAGGAAGACGTCATTAACCCTTTTGCTTGGGTGATTTCAGAGTGAGATTATGGTTTAACGATTTGAGTCTGTGGAATAGAGGAATAGACCCGTTTCATGCTTTTTGCAGGGTATTTTTCTGGTTTGATAATTGAGACTTTGAAGAGATACAGTTTCATTTGTGATCAAGGCCACAAAGAGAGATGTGATTGTATTTGTGTTTGAAGCCCATGAAGAGATCACAATCACATTGTGATTACAAGCAATCTGAAGAGGTTTGCATGTGTTTTCAGTCTCATGAAGTGATGATCACAATTGCAGTGTGATATCAGTAAAGCCTTTATGAGGCTTGCACTTGTTCAACCTAAAGATGTAATGGTGTGTTTTGTTTGTTGTATTTTGTACGGTGCACTCTCCCCTCAGCAGAGACACAAACTTCTATTGCTTTTGAAGTTATTACTGTGGGAAAATGTCCAGTTTTGAGCATTTTTTCAAAAAATCTTTGAAGAGATTTTAAAACCCCTTACAGCATCTATTAGGCTAGTTTACTATAGGCAATAGTCAACTAGCCTCTAAATTGTACTTTGGATGAAGTTCAGCCCTTATAGAGTGTAAAACTGAGTCTGGACTTGCAAATATGTACAGAATATAGTGATCTCCAGAAGGAGCAGACCAATTCCAGCCATGAATTGTTTTAGGGCAGTATCAGTATTTCCCACATCAAAATTCAGTCTTGATGTTTGCCCCTCCTCCACCCATAAACAATAAATATCTGCAAATTACATTGAGTGAGCACTTATATGTCACAAGTGAGCCACCACCATTGTGGCTAGCCAATCCATAGGAGTCAATGTTTTGCGAGTTACTTTCTTGTGTGTAAGGTCCTTTGAAACCTTAACCATCTAAGCACAAGTTTACAAAAAGCAAACCATCTCATCCAAAATTTGGAGTATATATCCAAAATTTGAGTTACCAGCCATGTTAGTGCTCCTGCTAAAGATATTCTTTGCAAGAAAATGACTTTTTTTGATTGTTTGATTATAATGATTTGCCCATGTGGTGATGATATTGGAATAGTCTTGCACTTTATTTTATATTTCATGTTTATGGATGAGAGAAGGGGAAGATAACTAACAATTCCATGTTAGAAGCCCAAATAGTGGTTGTGGGTGGAAATAACCAACTTGCATCTTTCTACAAATGTGTGATTTATCATGCTCCCCATTTTTTCACCTTTCAAAAAAACTAGTTGGCTCTCTAGAAAACTCCTTTTCATCTGGGCGACCCAAGTGAAATTATTCCTGTTTTGTGCAACCTTTCAGCCATTTATTAACAGCATCCGGCAAACATCAAAGCCCAATTCTTATTGGCGATTTTTTGTATCCTCAGAAATGCAATCTCAAACATTGTTGAATAACCAAGTTATTATTGCTCTAGGGCGCTTTTTGTTGGTGAGGAGTTCTAATACAAAGTTGGTGATCAAGTTCTATTGATGTTTGGATGGACATCTTGATTGGATTTCAATGGTGAAGAGTCCTAATACAACATTTGTGATCAAGTTCTCTTTTATTGCCCCCTTGATACCCAGTGGATAACCACTGGGTATCACAGTAAAACATTAAAAAAGAGGGTGGGTGTTTCAAAAAAATTTAACTCCCACTCCTGCAGACATTTCACTTTTTTAAACCCAGGAAATAGCATTTAGATTTTCAAGATGCCCACTCTTTGCGGACAAGAAGTTATGGTGAGGAACATGCCCTTCAACTACATTACTTAACTGTTTTATTGCGAACACAGGAAGACATTTAGTAGGTTAAACAGATGCATTTCGTGGGGAATACATTTGAATGCAGAAGCACTCACTCAAGTTCCAACTTCTCTCTCATATGAATTGAATTTCATGCCAAGATTACCTTCCAAAGAACACAAGATTTTGTAGCAGACCAACAAGCTCTAAACCTGTTCATTATCATGAAATGCCTCCCTAATGCCATGAAGATCCAGTTTTTGATCAACTGGCATGAAGATCTACTGGCAGCAATATATGATCGATTATTTGGCCTGTCCTCTCTTGCTCAATTG
>Ga0209208_10012556_pt1 | contig 10704 bp, 6 predicted proteins | sample S1TSphfallax_3_FD_187694 | JGI IMG/M metagenome (GOLD analysis project Ga0209208, IMG submission 187694) | Host-associated microbial communities from peat moss isolated from Minnesota, USA - S1T2_Fd - Sphagnum fallax MG (SPAdes) (version 2) | ecosystem: Host-associated > Plants > Peat moss >... | reverse complement strand
TACCCGGGGTCGAGAGAGATCAGAATTCACATGATCATACAGTTTCTAAGCTCTGATAGAACCATTTTCAATGCAACTGAGATCTGTGCACCTAGCTGGCTAGATCAGAATCATGGCCAAAGACAAAGTTCAGCATCACGATCTGCACTTCCTATTGCAAAATTCAAAAACTGTAGAACTGTGGGGGCTTGCATGACAGCTGCAGTCATGAGTCATGCGTCTTCTTGAGTTTCTTCTGCACATAAGGAAGATGAAGAAACTGGAAAGCTACTGTGCGAGAGGCATGATCAATCATCTCAGAGCTGTTGCAAAGTCCGAACACTAGTCTCTTCGCTGCAAATGAAATCGAAGCAGAACTGTCCAAGACAAATGTCAATCATCTTCTAGCTAGCTAGCTAGACAAAGATCTACTAAAAAATTCATTTCTCAGCTGCCTTACTCTTCGAATCTAGTACAAAATTGCAGTAACTAGTGTAAAAGAGAATGGAACTGAGATCTGCACCTAACTAGATTAGAATCATGGCCAACGAGAAGTTCAACATCACCATCATTTCACACTGCAAAATTCAAAAAATGTAGAGTGGGGGATTTGCATTACAGCTGCCGTTGTAAGTCATGGGTTTTCTTCAGTTTCTTCTGCACATAATGAAGATGAAGAAACTGGAAACCAAGTCAAACTTTCTGTCCAGAGCAAATGTCAATCATCTTCTAGCTAGTAGCTAGCTAGATAAAGGTCTGATGAAACATTCACCTCTCAACTGGTTAACTCTTCCCTAGCCCTTGGAGATCGTTCCGGAACCGACCTATAGAACTCCCAGCGAACCTACTTATTGCAAATGTTTTTTCTGTGTTTTCCTTCAGATTTTCCAATGTTGATTTTCCAACCTGCATCAGTCATGACACAAATTCCTCAAGATATGGATCTGTCCAGAGCCCACTTCCCGAAATCCAGCATTGCAGCGAATGGGTACTTCTTCGCATCATGAACTATAGCATACACTTTCGGGTGGAATCACGCATTCCCGTTGTTGTTGGGACCATCTTCATGTGGGCGCAGAGTTTCGCGATCCTCCAGCTGAATACACAAACCACAGACATGAATCATCAGCTTATGATCCCGAAAACCCGAAAGACATGAAGAAATCATGAATTGAATCATGAGCATTCACACCTGCAATATTGCATCTGCAATTCCAGCTTCAACAACAGTGCCATCTGCTCCTTCTGCAACGTTCGCAGTTTCCGCACGATATTCTGTCCACACCAAAACACAGAATATGTGAGCGAAAGAAGTTGCTAATCATCTGCACTCAGTCGCACACCTTTGCATCTGACATTTTAAGCTGCTGGCCGTGTTTTGCATAGAGAATCTCATCATGGACCACCCACAACCTGAAGACAAGCATGAATATCTGGAAAGGCCTGCTGCCCTAGGAGCTGCAGCTTGTACATACAATACACCCACTGGGGTTTGAAGGAAGAAATGTATTTACCAAGGAGAGCTTGCCGTGCAATAGTGGCCAGCACATTATGAATATGACTATGAAGCATTTGTACAGCCAGACGCGTGTTGTATTCCTCTATAGAAATGTTGTGTAACGCACTGCAGCACAAATCAATCCATCCAGATATTGAAGCATCATGGAGCTCCAGATGAAGCTCAGAGATTCAGTTTCCACAGAACATGAGTGTGAGTTCACAACCACAATTCTCAAAGAATCTGATGATGAGCAGCAACATGGGATCTTAGATTCTTATACCTGACTACTGCGCGCCACCCCGGCAAGTTGGTGCGTGTGTAGGGATGCAGAGTTACTCCAGGATAAAGAGGAGGCATTGTCGCCAATGCGTTGATGATGTCAAGCCAACACAGGTCAGGCGGAGGCGCCGGCATCTGACCCATCGGTGGTTGCGGCGCCCCGGGGATTGCGGGGATTGGAACCCTAGTGGGAGTCCCTTCAGCTGCTGAGAGCACTGGAGGAGGATTCTGGTCCTCTGCGGCTTCTACTTGCATACCCTCATTAGCTGACCCTGCAGGAAGCTTGTTGAGGTTGGAGTGAGCCATCTCGTTTCTTTCTTGTTTGGGAGTAACTTGAGAGCGATGAGATGAGCACGAAAGCTTACGGATATTCCAGCAAGACTAGTAGAGAAGCAAGCTGCAAATCGTTTAGAAGCGAACTTGACTATCTATCTGTGAAAAGCCAAAAGAAAGTACGAGCTCGAGAAACTTTGCGAAATAAGAAACCCTGAACGATCAGAAAGGAAGATACGGAAACACAAGCAAAGGAGGTAAATCTAGCGAAAGACTTGTAAGGAAAGAAAGAAGATCGGGAAACAAACAAAAGAGTGGAGAGAGAAAGACAAAGACAAAGGAAGCACAAGCCAAGGAGGCAAGAGCGTAAGACGAGCAAGGAAGGAAGGACGATCGGGAAACAAACGAAGGAGTGAAGAGTGAGAGAGAGAGACGAAGGAGCGGAAGTACAAAGGAAACAAGTGGAAACAAAGAGGTTTGTGTTTCCCATATATAGGTGAAGTGTACAAGCCATTTGGTTTTACTATTGGTGAACAGGGTTTTCTATTGCTCAATTTTGTCGTATCAGAAACTTTGCCTATTTTTTCGAAAAACATTTAGCAAAATTTGTTGAATTTGCTCTTTTGGAGAAACAACAAATTTTCCAAAATGTTCCCAATTCCTTTGTCTAAAAATCATTAAAATTGTGAAATATAAAAGCATTGTTGATCAGCATTTATTTTTGGTTTTAAAAAAAAAAATTCATCCTGGTCATGTCAAAAGGTAAAATCATTGGGAATATTTTGTTGTTGCAATTTCCCCTTGTTTCTGAAATTCTTTTTCCAACTTTTCAAGATTTGAAAAAAACAATTTCCCAAAAAAGTTTCACCACATTTTGACTGAGTCTTTAGTGCATTGGGACATTTCATAAATTTTCTACTATTTTTTATCAATTTTGGAAAAACTTATTGCCAATATACTTCAAATCTTTTGTGGGGTTCACCCTAAGACTTGGTGTTTTTTTCTCTCTTTTTTTCTTTTTTGTGATGTTGCCATCATCCACAACTTATGAGATTTAGCGACATTTGGCTATACACCAACCACCAAAGTAGAAATGTATGAATATTTTTATATGCTGGCTATTCAAGTTTGAACAATGTGTAGATTCAACATGGTGATTGTATATATATATATATAGTTCAGCTTCTGCCTTTTGGTTTTTTGAAGACAAGAAATATTTGAGAGAATATTATTTTTTGAAAACAAGTTTCACCAAATGACAAAAAAATGCCACAAAAAAAGACGTATATGCTACATTATAAATTTGGAAAGAACTTTTTTTTTTTTCATCATGGTGTGCTCAGCATAATAATCTGGCAAATGAATTATTATCTCACATGAAATCTTTGAATCCAAACGTTAATCTCAAAACCCTAATGTCAAAACCTAAATGTCAGTGATAACACAAGATTTTTTTTATATGGATCTTTTAATGCCATTAAAATAGGTACCAAATTGCAAGTGTATAGAGTTGGAGGGTGGTTCAATATATTTGTAACAAACTAGCACTCTAACAATTCTTTTGATTTTAAAAGAAATTTCTAATTATCATCAAGGTCACATTCAAAAGAGTTTGATTATATAGTAACCAGTATATGAGGTCCAGCATAAACCAAAATTTCAAAGCTAACACAAGATCTTTTTTTTTGATATTTTAATGTGGTCACTATAAGAACTCACCCATATTGGGTGGATAATCTTTTTACATGGACCCACAAGTATGTTATGGAAAATACATTCATTACCCAACTGGTAATCTTTTGTTACCCTTTTAATCATGAGTGTCAAATGCTTCAAATTAAACTAACTTGCTTCCTAATGAGTATATATTTGAAATTCAACCTTAAATTATTCCGGGGGAAAATAAAATTTGTGAAGTGGGTAAAAAGAGGGTATATGAGCAAAATCATTCTACGCACATATGCATTTCCATGTTTTGCAATCCATGTGGTCACAATAAACCTATAAAATTTTATAGTGACTAATGGTTGAACATGTTTTTGTTTTGCATATTTTAATGTTCATAACATTAACTATCTTGAACAATTTATTTTATCACTTCCTTTTGAAATACCTTTAGATTTTATGGTGATTTACCATCATAAGCACACTTTGAATGTGTTTCCTAATGGCTGTCTTCATTACCTTTCTTTTGTAGGTTGTTTGAAATTTCTTTGGTTGACGGTTGCAATGTGAAATTGCACAAGTAATTGTCTTTCTCCACTTCAAAATGTGCCATAATTGTGTAAGTATTTTCATTTACCCACATCTAACTAATTATACCCATGCATGGGTATCCTAATGGCATGGGTACGATAAATAATGAAATATTTCTCTTAACTTGTTTTATTTTTTGAAATAGTAAAAATCCTTCATTTACCTCTCCTGCTACTTGGATTGATAATTTTGCAAAGCTTAGTATTATCCTTACCTTAATTACCCAGCTTGGAAAATTGAAGTTTAAATATACATGTATCCATTTTCATCTACTTCTCACCAATTTTGTAAAAGTTCAACATTTATGCAAGTAGATTCAATTGAAATACATATGAAAGATGTGGTTCTTCATTTTTTCTACAATAATTTTTTTAAAAATTCATATATTAATCATTGTGTTATATAATATTTTCTTCTTTCAATTCACCACAATCTCCTTATGACTATTTGTCAGTTTTTGTGACAACGAACCAAAATTATTTAATTTACCATGCTTTCACCTTTGCCAATTTACAACCTGGTGAACATTAAATAATCTTAATAAATTATTGACTTTTGACCTAGTTATCAAGTTGGTTATCAAATTTTTAACACTTATACAAAATAAATAAACAAACATAAATAATAATACTTATGCTTTTAAATTTTTTAAAACCTTGTAACCAGCTAATAATTAACATGATAACAAATGGTTGTTGAATGGTTATTGTATAATCTAATCTAATGCATAATTGACAACTATTATTTGTTTAAAAAATATTAGTAACGATAACCTGTGTGGTTCTAATTATTTAAAAAAAAGAAACCTACATGGTGGTTCTAAAAAACAAAAACTGGCCAACATTCATATGAACATTCTAAAAATTGGGAAAAAAAATGTTTTAGAGGGTTTTTAATCACCAAATTTCACTTGAAAACTTAATGAAATCATCTGATTTTGGAATTTTATTTTTTCAAGATTTCTATGTCAGGTTCCAGTAGGTAGTGTAACATAAAAGGATGCTTTAAAAAAAACTTTGGCTAAATCTTTTCATCGAAGAATGCCACTTCAATATGTCACAAACTAAAAAAAAAGCAAACCTTGGCTATCAATGTCATATTAAGAGTTGGATTGTTTTGGTAACTAAATAAAAGCAGACCCATCCACACCAGATATGATTTTGAGCCTCTACCTGTATCTAGTGTTCGGTTGCTATAACAATTTTAATACATTAGCCAGCCCAGGGTGAATTTCAAAATTCAAAAAATGTATCAAGTGGGTGAAGGTATATAAATTTCAACAAATTTCCAAACTATGAATAAGGGTATGTAGCCTTTCCAAAATTATTGTTCTGAATAGGCTAAAAGTAAATGACAAATGTTTACCCTATTCACATGGTATTGGTTGTAAATATTTCTTTCATTTACCCTAAGTTTAACATTTGGGTATAAATGAATCAATTTAAGTGAAATCAAAATATTTACACAAGTATGGCATATTGCTAAGAGGAAAAAGGTAACCTGTGATGCAATTGGCATTGCAAATTACTCTCCCTCAGGCAAAGGTGAACCTAAAATATACATGAGGCCATCAAAACGGCAATAGGGTAAGTCCGATATGTTTACCAATTGACTAGGGTAATTAAAAGGGAAGCAAGAAAATACAAGGTGCATAGTCTATATATTTATCCTCGCATAAATTGCAAAAATATCCAGGTTAGAAAACTTACCTAGCCATATTCATGTCTGTCACATCCAAAAGAGCTGGTAAATTACTACATGTCCTTTTGGTTTGCACCATGTGGGGTCATTGTTAGAACCGAATTAGTGGTAGTGATGGGGACCAGTTTACACTCACACAAGTTATTAAAGTTATCTGTCAAATTACACTCTCTTTCAGTGGTATCTATTAAATCTAAGTATGAAATATTGAAACCTAGCATTTAATGCACAAGGTTTGAGAGTAATTATAGTAGTTGCACAGGTAGAAGCACTGAAAATATATGTAGCAGCCGTGAAAGAGCTCAGGAAAAATGAAAGACAGGATGAAACTTAGTTTACCACCAAAATTGATGAAAAAACTAGTTTGGGTCCTTGTTATTTTGTTTTGTAAAATTTTCATTCCTAGTTACTCCTTTGATAGCCTATTATGCCAAATCTCGTCGTTCTTGCCCCTAATCCTATTACTTTAGGAATAACTCTAATCTTGAGTCTTTTTTGAGTTAAGACCTTAAAACATTATCAGTGAAGGAGTATTATTGTAGAGTATTTTAATAAATATCAAGCTTCAATTTGCATTGCATGATAAACAAGGGTTCCTCCCACAACTGCCAAAACCATCCAAAGACTTTCTTTCTATTTATTTTCCTCTTGCTGTATGTTTACTTGTGGATCCATGGGGTTAGTCCAACAAGGCAACCAAGGTTTTCAATAAATCATGTGTAAATAAGTAATTCAGCTTGTTTTTTTGGAATGACACTGGAATTGCACAGGTACCTATCCAAAACCCTTTTGCGTTAACATAGTTGGGCACTTTGTGAAAAGCACATACACATAAGGAAATGATGAAGTTTTAAAAAATGAGAATGCAAAACACCAAACCCCCAAATCAGTGATTTTTTTCAAATTTCAAATGTTGTGCCATTGGGTTAGCATCACAAGAGGGATTTAGCATTAAATGGCGACAAGTTTTTTTGAACTTGTCTAAACATTCAAAAACTGCTACCAATTGAAAGCAGGGTTCAAATGTGGCCCAAAAAAAATTTTAACTTTTTTTTTCAAGCAACTGGAACCATTTTATTTCTATGTTTTGCATTTTGGCAAAATTTTGCACCAATAGAAAACACTGCCCATAAGGCTTCCTTTTCGTGAAAAAATTCGTTAATCTTTTCTTTTGTGTCTGCAGGTACCATCCAGTGAAATTTTTTCCAACAAAAGAAAATTTCCAAATTTTTTGAGTAATGTTTTTTAGGTGTAAATTTGACTAACTTTACTCAAATTACTCTAACTTTTAGCAAAATTAGTCAAATTTACACCCTTAAAAAAATTCTTCCAAATATTTGGCCAAAATATCACAAAAATTTGAAAAAACAATCCTGCTAGGAGTCTTCTCTTCACAGAATTTTCAGCCAGACTGGGTTGTACCCTTAGGAATTTGAAAGATTCTCTCAGCATGTTCCTTCTAAATGTCATCAGTGCTGTAGATGTGGGAAGAAGGGTCCGCACTCCACTCCACCCTCACATGACCCCAAAAAGCCCACAGCCAAAGGGCTTTACCAAGCTTCAAGACCGCAATCAGATTTTACTAAAAATTCTCTTGATACCTTTGTGGATATCAGGTGGGTACCCGCCAGGTATCACAGGAAGTAATGACGCTAGCATTTTGCAAAGTGGATTGCCTACAATTTGTGGGCATTTAACTTTTCAAACTGCATAACAAGTTTTTGCACTCTGGAAAATGCTCTCTAAATACTCTTTAGAATATCAAGAAGGTCTTTATACCAATAGTAGTAAAGCTCTGGGTTGGTCATAAAACAAGGGGCTTATGGCGAGGTAGTAACTAAGTCCATCCTCACATTTTGGGAATGTTATAGACCCATGGGCATTACCAACCGTATAGCACAAGGTGCACCTTATCATAAGCCTAAACAAACAGAGATTAGAACGTTATAGGAGTGAGATAGATCTTACACCTACAATTTAGGAACATGATAAATGTTGTGACACCTATAAGTAGGTATGGGATCCCTTGCTTCAAAATAGTACATTGCATTAATGCAATGGTCTTTTTGCAATTGACATGCAATTTTTTGGAGTGAACTTTTGGGTGTCTATTCAATTTTTATCTTCATTTGGCTGACAATCATTTTTACATTGGTATGCTTATTAAGTGTCCACTTTGCAAAAACCTCTCTAATTGGTGTAAACTTGTCAAACGATGTTTTCAAAAGTCTAATACAACATAAAAATGGAAAAAGAGAAAGGAAAAATGTAAGTCCTATTTGAATTGCTAAATTGCTTAACCCCATCTCTAGGAATGGAAAAAAACATTTGACCATACAAATGAATGACAATGTCCAACAATATACAAATTGTAATAGATCAAATGATGAGATACTTAAATAGTTTGATGCTAAAAGACTATTGCAAAATACATGAGTTTTTTCAATGTTGGATTATTTCAACCATAAGTGGTGATTATCATTAGCAAGTCAGTGCATCTTCATGGCAGAGCCCACTCATGGTGTTTCCTTCGTTGGTGTGTAAAATTGTAGCAAAAGAGCAAATGATACAAACCACAAGCATATATGCATCAATTTGATGCCATGAGAAGTTGATAAGTAGACTGAATTTATGGTTAAAGATTAATTTTGATTACTTGTTGAACTTCATACCTTTACAAACACTTGTTTTAATTTAAATTTTAGCATTGAAGATTGTGTACATGAAATTGGACCTGGAGTTTGAACTGGCATGGAGCATCTTGAATTTGAAACAATATGTAAAATCCAAAACCAAAGGCTTTAAAAATTGGAAGAACCATGTTGAAACTCTCAATGTTTAGGAAACCTCCACATAAATTTTGAATGTTAAAAGTGGGACTGAAGAGAATAATGTTTAGGAAACCTCCACATAAATTTTGAATGTGAAAAGTGGGACTGCAGATTCTCTTCAAAGAAAGAACCACACAACACTAGACCAAACCGTCACCAGAAGTTAGAATAGATATATTGGCATATAACTGGTGAAGGTCACAATTTGCCAGACCCAGCCCTGGCTTGACTTTGCAAAACATTTAAACCAGCAGCCAACCAGTTGTTCTTTCATGAAACCTAATGGTTCTTTGGGATTTTTGAAATACCTGAAGCAGGCGATTCTTTGACTTGGATTCTTTTCAAATACCCAGAAATGGCCAATTCTTTGATTCTGCTTTCTTAAAAAGGTACCCAGAACAGGCAGTTCTTTCAAAATTCAAAGAACCGCCCAACACTGAAAATTATGGTCCTTCTGTCTGTGTGCTGCTGAGTGCTGAGTGTTGGTTCACAGTGGGTATTTATGTGCTGCAATACTTAAGGGAAGAGATGCAATGCTAGAAGAAGAGACCAAACCATGAGCATGCACATCAGTGTTATTTTTTCTTGTTGAAATTTCGCCATTTTTCGACAAAGAAATTCGGAAAATTATGTTTTGCAAGTGTGAATTTGACTAATTTTGCTATATTTGGGTGAAATTTCGCCAAAATTTTGATACCCAAAAAATGAAAAAAAAAACACTGATGGATATGCAAAGTATTGTTCCCAACTCGAGCTCTACCCAGAATAGAGATCTGCTTTGTTTTTTTCCCTTTTCTTCTATTGATACCCATTGGGGATCACAGGAAAAAAAGAAAAAAATTGGGGAATTAAAAAAAAATTGGAATGGCTGCTGGAGCAGACATTCTGTTTCTGGAGATTTCCCTCCCAAACAGCTAGGTAACTTGGGCTCCAAGTTCGCTACAAAAACTGGAGCAGGTCTTTCAATAAAATGCAAATAAATTATGGATAAAGATGAGGACATTTGAATGTTCTTAGAATGATTATCCCCATTTCTAATTTAGTAGAGTTTCATAAAAGCTTTAGCAGAAGTCTGGAGCTATGATTGTATATTCATCAGTAAAGTACAACAGAGCTGTATAGTTGTTATTTTCAAATCCTTCAAAATATGTGATGTTAATCATGATGAGGCATGGCATTCAAATAATTTGGAGCATGGGTGTTTTTTTCAATTCTGTGGGTGTAAAAACTTGGTGAGTTTTGCAAAAAACCAGAAAGTTGATAAAAACTGTACTGCAAAACAGACTTGTCCAGAATTTTCTCCAAAAACATTTGCCAGCTGGTTGCAAAAATTTGCCACAGAAATAAACTGGGAGTACAAACCATTGTGGGAGAACGGAACAGGTCCTCTGCTGGAACCTAGATTCTCTCAACGGTCCCATACACTTAGGTCTCCTAAACGATAGTTGGTGTAAACAGGCAGGGCGTGACAGGCGGCGTAAGTAACGTATCATTCATGACAGGCGGCGTAAGTAAAGTATCATTCATGACAGCTGCTGCCTGACCTCATTACTACAACATTTTTTTTCATTAAATTTTCTTTCTCTCTCACTCCATTATTCCCTTGGGTTCATGCTGTTCATTTTTGCCAGTTCTCAACAACCCTCTCTCCTCTGCAGCAAAGCGAGCAACTTACACCACTCATCGATGAGATTTCCCCTTCTCCTCCACGTTCTCCCCTGCCCCCTAACACACAACTCTCCTTCATTCTAACTAGTGGGTGCTCGTGACCTTCGGCCACTATGAAGTCCCTCGGTTTTTTTAAACTTGGTTCATGTTTTAATTTTTTTTTTTTAACTTTTAACTTTTTTATTTTTATGTGTTTTTTTTTTTTATTATTATTTT
>Ga0209208_10012555_pt1 | contig 10704 bp, 5 predicted proteins | sample S1TSphfallax_3_FD_187694 | JGI IMG/M metagenome (GOLD analysis project Ga0209208, IMG submission 187694) | Host-associated microbial communities from peat moss isolated from Minnesota, USA - S1T2_Fd - Sphagnum fallax MG (SPAdes) (version 2) | ecosystem: Host-associated > Plants > Peat moss >... | reverse complement strand
CTTTTGAAGTTTTTTATATAGATTGTTGAGAGTTATACCCAAGAATAAGATTGTACTATCTTATTCAACAACATTTATGGGGTGAAAACACAATCAATTAAACACAAAAAATAGTTTGTGAAATTGTAATCATATTTTTACACATAAATGTTAAAAAATACAATAAAAAAATCCTTATAAAGATCCTTATAGAGACAATTTTTTCTATCATTATTTCTTCCATAATATTATTTGTGTTGAATATATTTTCTTTAAAGGCAACATGAACTCAAATTGGTTTTATCTTTGTCCTACACAACAAATTAAACAATGTTATGTGAAAATTTGGGTTCAACCAATTTTTGGGCCTTTATGTTTCTTTCCTACCTCTTTTGGCGTCCTATGCCATATTATCCATATAGAACTTCAAATGGTAATTGTGTGTTTTAACTTTCTTTTTAAGCCTTTATTTTTGTTTTTGACAAACTCTAACACATGTTTTATCATTTGTAATTTGCAAATGGGTGGCATTGATGAGCCTATATTGGATACATTGTCGTTTATTAAAAGATGACAAGGCACATTTATGTCCAAACATCCTTTCCTTCATATACCCATTCTTTAGTTTCAAAGATTGAAACAATATTTTCCCATATTTTTGTGGTTGCATTAGGTGTGTAATTTTCCCATTTTTTTTTGTAAGGTCATTTGTTGTAAGTGTGGTGGTGTACGTAATGTGTTACTATCACAATTTGAACTTCAATAGCTATGTTGTAGTGGTTATTATGGAGGTAGTTTTACAACTTAAAAACTTATGTTAATTGTGTGAGAGATATTATCAATTATTTATGTTATTAGGTGAATGGTAGAGATTTATTAACAAGGTAGGAATAAGGCATTTGATTAGTTGGACAAGATTAAGACATTTGATTGGTTTGATTTCCAAATTACTTTTGAAGGGAAAGGATTTAATAGGATGTAGTTTTGGATTTTGATGAAGGTTGGGAAATTGTTTTTCACACATAGAGACAAACTTAGGGTGTTGTTGGAGAATAGAAGGAAACATAATATGTAGTTTAAAGTTTTGTTGGGTTGCATGAACCATAGGTTTTCCATGTTTTTATTTTTTATTTTTACACTTTATACTGTAGATGTTTGAAATATCCAAATTTGAATAAAGAAAGTAATAGAATATTAATGAGGAAATAATGAGTATACTTTGAAATTTTTGTGTTTTTCTAAATGAAGAATTAAACTATAATCACAAATTATGCTTATTAAGGTAATCCATAAATTGAGAAAGAATGAGACAACAATTGTAATGAAGAAATGTGTGAATATAATCTACAGATGAATTTGATGAGTTAAAGCAACAAATTGAATGTGTTGAAAATATAATTTGTATTTTTTGTTAATAGGAAAATAACAATTATAAGTAGAATCTATGCCTACCAATTTACAATCAACATTTGTAACTAATTTACTTATGATTACAATTTAATTGTAAATTCAACATTCTTCAACCATTTCTAGAATGGTTGTTTCTAGTGGAAGTTTGTTTGTGAAAGGAATGCCCAACATGTCTAACAAGGTTCTCAATTCATGTGGTGGTGCAAGATTTCTACTTGGATATTGGTATTGCCAATTGATTTTGAACCACATGTTCAAAATTTAATCTAGACCTTGTTTTTAAAACATGTGACACACCCCCAAGCTCCTTGATGGACTCAACTGCAAGTCCGAAAGTGAAGACAACAGAAAGAGAAGGAATTAGGGCGCGTTCTTTAGCTTGTAACACTTCGAGGGTAGAAGGGCATGTTGGAGCTTTGGGATGGGGACTAGGAAGATTAACAAGAAAATCAATTACTTACATGGACCTACACAAACCAAACAACAAGTTGGTTAGTGAGTAGTTTAAGCACTTTTGGTGCACAAAGGAACCATGGGCAAACACGAACTCATAAGATTCACCATAGCCCAAACTTGGGGGAAGCCACCACCTTCCCCCTTATAGAATTTTTTATGTATGGCCACGGGGCCAGCACCCAAATGTCTTTTGTCTTGGGCCTCCCAAGTGCGAGTCCTGAAATTCCCAAAATTGGGACTCTTATGACTTTGGAGTCCCATAACTTTGTGTGTAGACCTCCGATTGAGGTGAGGTTTAAAGCAAAGTTTTAGCCCTCATCGAGATCTTTCAAAAAATATGTGGCATGCCACCTAAACGCAAGGAAATCAAGGAGAATCCCGACTTTTAGTGGTCGAAAATTAAATTGCCAATTTGACTCCCAACCCTTCGTTTGGCCATAATTTATGTTTTAAATACCCCAAATGGGTCATGCAAGCCCATTTTAAACATCTAAGTTCCAAGAGATTTCCAATGATATAAGAACTCTTCAATCCAATGGGTTTTGACCCCTACAATTGCTTTTTGGAAATTTGGAAGTCCATTGGGATTCCAATTTCCAAAGTGGGAACTCACTTCGGAGTGTGGGGGTTCATTCCTTCACATTCTCCCACACTCCTAGGAACATGAAATGCGAATCCTGAGCTTCACTTTTGGCCTGCACCTTTGTAAGCCTTTGCCTTGGTTGGGAGCCCAAGGCTAGGGTTGCAACATGATCGATTCATATTGGTGAAACGTCTTCATTGAAAAGGACTTGTAAAAACTTGATTATATCTTGGTGAGTTGTAATACTTGTCTATTTATATGAATTTTTGTAATTTTAAAAGAAGATTCCAAATTGTGTGGTAATTTTTATTCTATTACTATTTTTCATGTTTTAGTCATACATTGTTAAATTTGAAGATGAAATCTAGATTTTACAAATGGATAAAATGTGACCAATGTTTAAAGTAGGGTTAGATGTTTTGACAAAAATTCATGTTTGACAATACAAGACCAAAGCAATTGGGTTCAATTGTTATGATAAACCTCACATAATCATTCTTGGATGCCATTAATACTAGGGATGTCCTATTATTGCCACATTTTGGAATAGTTGCATCTAACTTCTTGGCATGACTTGTCATTTTTTCAAATGTATGGACATCATGTGTTGTCAATCTAGGATTCAAGTGGGTGTGACATTTCCTATGATGGCTACATTTTTAAGTCACAATTGATGAACAAACAAATTAAGATCATAAAGATAGGGGACTTCCACTTTTTATTCATGAAGCTCTGGTTCAACCTAAGGTGTTAATTTATTTGCCTTCAAAAGTGATTATGAACTAACATCTTTTTAAATAACATATTTGTTCTTGTGACAATAATCCCATATTTGTGTATTGTTCATATATTATTTTATGACCTATGGAATGCATAAGAACAAAATATTCCAATTAGAGCAATATTAGGTTGTTATATTTTTTTGTTTTTCTTTTCAACAAAAAATGAATCATTTATTTCTCTTTTCTATTTTGTTATTAACATATGGTTTCTGCAACAATTTTTCCTTAAGAGGCTCGGAAAAACTTGATTTATTATGTGTTGGCAAGCTTTACAAATATGGGGTTTTTTTTGTGGGGTTTGGGGTGTGCTTGGGATAAGTAACTTGCATTGTAGTATGCAAAGTCTTTGCAAGAATTGAGGTTCAATTCCCCCATGTTACTTTACTTTAAAATGTGGATACTCATATATGATTGGAACTAAATTGTGATAATCTAAATTTTGAATATGAATAACCTTTGTATATATCCTTCTATTTATTTGTAGTTAGTTTGAACTTAAAAAATTCATATTTGTTGAAGAAGAAAAAATTAAAGTTCAAGCATATGATTTTATTTTTTGAATAGTTTAGATAACTTTTCTATAATGTTGATTACAAAAATGGGTTAGAACAAAGATCCTAACAATTGGAACTATCTTTGAAGATTCATGATATGAAAGGCCACTCTTTATTTACTATGTCCATTTTAGATTGCCATGAAGCATTAAACATAACTCAAGCAAACCATTAAATCATAATTGATGATTAGATTATTGTAATCCAAATTACTATGCATTATAATTAATTATTAAACATTAAAATTGAAATCCTTGCAAGATATCTTATGCCAAATGTCCTAGGCTTTTAAATCAAAAGTCCTAGATCCTAAGCCAAAAGACCTAGGCTTGAGCCAAATGTCTTAGGTTCTAAAGAAAAGGTCTTAAGTCTTAAGTCAAATGTCCTAATCCCTAAGCCAAATGTCCTAAGTTCTAAAATAAAAATTCCCTAAGCCTTAAGTCAAATTAGGCCCTAAGCCAAATGTTCAAGTGACATTAGTGAAAAGTCGACACAACACATTAAATCAATTATCACAATATCGTAGGCCATTGGTGAAAAGTATTAGCAAACTATTTGAGTCAATTATACTAGACCATTGAAGAGGACCCACAATATCTTAAGCCAAACCTCTTGTAAAAGCACTAAGTCAAATATATTGTAAAGACGAGCAAAAAGCCCCATGAGCACCCTAAGCCAAGCACCCTAGGCAATAGGTTCAAAGTCATATGAACATCTTAATACAAACTAGTGTGGCCTGTGTCATTGGCCCTAGTCTTACCTAACAATTCCATTAAATCCTGCTCATCAGGATCTTTCCAACAACACCAAAGGCACATTCCAATTCCTCTGAAATATTCAGCTAGGATTTAATTTAATTTTCAGTGGAAAAATCATTCAATATCCAAGAACTTTTGCACCACAAGAAACCAAGCTGATGCATCACTCCTCCTCAAGAACTTTCCAGAGAAACCAAAAACACAATCTGAAGCATCCCAGTTCGGTGGATCTCATAAATAAAAACAAAACAAAACAAATAAACAAACAACCTTCTTTCATAGATACATGTCTTGCAAACATCATAAGACAAATGTTCTTGAACTTAATGTGAAATTGTACTAGGTCATTAAAACCAAAATAAAAGATAAAAATCAATGTGTTTTGGTCTAGTGTTAATGTTTATATCTTAAGCTATGAAATTTAAAGAGAAGCCTTGGCTTGGGCATTTTGGTTTAAGATTAGAATGTTTTTGAAATTTTTGGCCTATGGTTTAAAATATTTTTGAGCATTTTGGGTTAGGGTTGGAATCAGCTTTAACATCTTGACTTTAGAGTTAAAATATTTTTTTGACATTTTGGCCTTGGGTTGCCCACTTTGGGCTAGTCCTAGACTCAAGTCCCTGCATAGCCTGTTTTTTCTTATTTTTGGTATTCCTGAAATTACTCGTTCCTTGATTTTTGCCTTTTTTGTGTGCTTTGGTTACTTTATGGTTGGCAGAGTTTCATTAGATCCGGGACCTCACCACAACGCATGAAACCTCCACTCACGCAACCAACTGTCTTTCTCATAACCACAGAAACACGTGAAGCTCATATTGTCTGAAGTGTACATCTTTCTAGAACAAGTTGAAGAAGAAGAAGACGATGCAGAAATAGTCTAGAAGTCCACAAGTTGAAGAAATTCAGTGCAGAAGTTCAGGGAATTTGGTGAAGAAGGTGGTATCAATCTCCCCCTTACTCATCAATCAGGTGCTTCACACACTCACACAAACATACCCAACAAGTACAAACAGAGACGAGAGTGATTTTGTAATAAAATCGTCCGAGCATTTGAATGTCCAGCAGCTGTAGCAACATGTCTGCTCACTTGCTATTGCCGATCAATGTCTCGTTGTGCATCTCAGGGAATCGTTCTTCTGCAGTAACCTGGTGTAGAGTTGCTTCCCATTCAGTTGCTGGCAGAAGATTACCCATTTTTTCTTCTGCTGTTTGCACTAAAGGGTTGGTGAGCAAGCGCTGTTGTCGTTCTTGTTGTGCTTTTGTCTCTAGTGGTGGTGCAAAATCTGCCATCGACAATAGAGAAAGCTCTTTTTGTTGTTGTAGTACTTCTTCTTCTTCTTCTTCTGGGAGTTTATTTCAGCCAGCTGCTGTCAAGTATGAGAGAGTCACAGCTTGTTCTGCAGTGCAGAACTTGGGAGATCTTTCTGTGTCACAGACTGATAGAGATACAGCTGCAAAGTTGAAGGAAGAGCTTTTGTATCAGGCGAGTGAAACGGTGGGGAGTCTCTCGGAGGAAAGCTTAACGCTCATTGCGAAACTTGAGAAGCTGAACCCATATCCTGAAGCACGCGAGTTGCCGCATCTGTACAATGGCTGCTTCGAAGCAGTGAAGTCGACATTGAAGCAGAAAGGTAGAGAAGAGCGGAAGGATGCAGGCGTGTTTGCCACCACTTTCACTCTTGGAAGAGTAGCTTTCAATGCATTCAAGCCATTAGGTCAAGAGGTCGTCATCACGGAAACGTATAATCATGTGGGACAAGCAAGCGAGGACGAGTACCTCATCATCTCCAAAATCTCTGTGAAAGTTGGAGAGGGAGAGGAGCCGCTTGAAGGTCTGGTGGTCAATGCTGGCAAGTTCAGTTTTGTGAATCCCAAAGATGTGGAGGTAGTGTTTGTGTCCACTACCTTGAGGCCATTGCACCCTGAGAAGGAGAATGACCTGAGAAGGTGGAAGGAGGTTTTCCAGGAAGCGAATCCGAGTATGGACGAGAGAGGGTTCGTCACGGTGCAGTTGCCTGCAGCAAAAGGCAAATTGGATTTGCTCTATCTTGACGAGGAGATGAGAATCACTAAAGGCAACTTGGGAAACGTGTTCGTGACAAACAGGTTGAAGCAGTCTGCAGTATCTGTCTAGAATCCCAGACTCAACCCCATGTGAGTCCTCTCTGTCGTCCACTTTTTCCTGTTTTGTGAGCAACCCTATCAATAATCCTAAGAAGATGTTGCAGCCAAATATATCTGAGTGGATCACTACTCCCAAATCTGTAGGAACTCTTGAGCTTTTTCTTTCAGAGCATTGTGTCCAGATCTGTAGGAATTCTGAGGCTTTTCTTTCAGAGAATTGTGTCAGAGTCAATCTGTGCATCATCATCTAAGACAGATGAACCTTGATTGCTCTCTCCAAGTGCCTACTGCTGCAGCCAGTGGAAACTTGTTACGTGCTTGAAGAGTTTTCTCAGGGAGTGCAATGGCAGAAGGCCCATAACCTTCATGACATGATCTTGTATCAAATGAACAGTACCTTGTTGTGTGTTTCTAGCTAAAAGCTGTCATGTGCTTTTCAATGATGCTAGCTTTTCTCTCTTTGAGATCATGAGGCAGCATTTTTTTTTGTTGCCATCTTTCTTCTGCTTTCTCCATGGTTTGTTGGCATTGATATGGATGCTTGTGATGAGTGGCGTTGTGATTTGAGGAGTTTCTTGCAGAGAAATGCTTGAGCTCATATCTGTTGGCTAACAAATCATCTGCAGAAAGAGTGTTGTTGTTATCAATGAATGACTGACATCCTCAGGCACTATGGTATTTAGGTTGTGGATTATGAAGCAGCAAAGTTTTTTGAGTTGGGATTTAGTACATCTCCTACAAAATGGCACAGGAGACATGGACTATGACTAAACATCTCTGATTGTCCTCATGACTACAAGTCGGCTTCCAATCTAGTTACAAGTTGCACACAGTGTCTTCTCCTGGCAAAACAAGTTATTCTTGTTTTGCTATACAAGATAGTGCACACAGTCTAGAATCAATTGTTGTTTTTCCAGCTTCCAACCAGAGGGAGGCAAGACAATGCACATTTGTTAGGTATGGAATAGGAAGTACCTGAGTACTCATCTAAGATGAGGTTGGAACTCGGACAGAGCTTTAGGTTGTGTAAAAGCTGGAGAGGAGCTGGACAGCAAAGAGAGGCATGCCTAGGCTACAGCAAGATTCAGAGCTTGATTCCAGATTACTGACAATGTGCTGCAGCCAAAAGAATGTGCTTCAATCTGAACAAGCTCTCACATTTGTTCCCTACTCATGCATTCTTTTGGGCCCTCTTTGCTTGTCCCTGGGTTCTTATTTCCTTCAGAAATCAAAGGCAGTTGGACATCTTTTCCACCTTCCAAACTGCATGGAGTCAAGTCCCTTCCAGGCCATCAGATTCTTTGAATAAAGTGACTCCCCAACAGTTTTTTGGACGTTCATTAAGCCAGTATCCTGAATAGACAATGCCCAAGCTCAGAAACAAACATGTAAGTGAGCTGGAAGCTTGCATGGGCTAGGGTTGTGATCTGGTAATTTTGGCTAAGGTAGAGGGAGATATGGGATATGCTGGTGTGAGTGACATCTGCAGGGTTATCTCCGGGTTCACTTCTGAGTTCCAATTTTGATTTCATGTTGAAAGTTGTTGAGAACAAACCATAACAGTAAATACGATAAATCAAAACATCCTCTGACATCAGGGCACAACCTATAGGAACATGCAATTATCCTTCCAACCATCAACCTGGACAAATGCACTACCTCCCGACTCCGAAGTCTTTTGATGACCTACAGTGCCAGCTTCAGAAGCTTTCAAAAAGCTAACTCTCTGTAAGCTAACATGACCGACCCTCTTTGTTGCCAAATTCAAAAGCTTTCCCAAAGCTCATGATCTCATGTAGTTACAAATTCATATTGTAGGTTGACATGAGAGTTGCAAGATACCCTTTGGAAACACTTGAAGGCCAACTGAAAATTCAAGAACTTTGAACAAAGCTAATAAAAGACCATAGTGACAAATATGTCAAAAGAGATTGCAGAGACATCTCCACAACAGCTTGTAAAGGGTAACACAACAATGAGTGCAGCCATAACCTTATGAGAGTTGCTTGCAAATTGTCGGACCATTACCTTCATCATGAGTAAGCTGTGTAAGCTAACACGACTCTCCCATTGACTTCATCAGCTCCTGATGGTGGGTTTAGGATACGCATGGAATAATCCAAATCCAAACAGTATTTCAGGCAAAGCACCACACTAACATTTGCATTCTAAGTTTCTGTTTGAATTTCTGGTAACAACGAGAAGACTAAATCATGACATCAGCTATCACTCAAGATTGTAGTTGCAAAGTGTTAGGGTAAAACTGCAGGATTGGGGTGTTATTTGGTGTAATGACCACGAGATTTTTTTTCATTTTTCTTGTGATACCTGGTAGATATCTGTTGGGTATCACAGGAAAAAGGTGAAAGAAAAGAAATTCATTAGATCTGAAATTGACAGTCAAGAAAAGTTGACATATCCCCAAAATTGACAAGTTCTAGTTTTTAAAAAATAATCCCTAAACCCAAAACTTGCGGGTCATCCATTTTATAAAAAGACACTAAACCCAGACCAGATGTCTCCTCTACAAAACCAAGAACCAGCAAACACTGACCTTGACCTAGTAAACACTTCTTTTTACAGTAGTGGCCTTATCATGAATTGGGTCTTCTATTCTTTGAATGTGATGCTGGTTTCTTGCCCTCAATCTTCTTGAGAAATCACCAATTCAAACTTCCATTGTACATTAATTGCACATGCTTTCCTTATGCAAGTCTCTGTTATGTAGTTAAAAAGGCAGTGACAATTACATCAACATTCCATATTATGCATCAAAATGTGATTCATGTTGCACATATCATGTTGTAACACATCATATTACAAAATGTTAAACCAATCAGCAATTGGATTATGTTCCTTTTGTTTCATGTGTTGGTAAATTTTTGTATGTAAAATTTTACATGTCATGTCAAAATATGATGATATATTGTTACACTTATGCTATGTTCACACCTAATGCTAAAATGATGGTAATTGCATTTCAAGAAATTGTTAAAATGCTCGCATCCACACCTAATGTTACAACTATCATTATAAATGACATGGCATCTAACGCAGCAATCAATGGCAACACATTGTTAAGATTAAATGTAAAATAACAAGTGGTAAAATGTCACCCAAGTTAATCAAGAATGCACGAGCAATGTTACATTGTCAAGCCTGATATGAACCATGTAAATCTATGGTAAGTTATTGTCAATCAAAAAAAAAAGTGTCAAACCAAGGAATGTGCATTTTTGTCTTCCCTTCTAGATCATGAAATGTCTTTTTTAGTATACTAAAGGCATTTTCTACAACACATCAAGTTCACTTGTGATTTTCAATATAAAACGTCTAAACAATTTTATGATCCTTTTTTTTGTGTGGCATCAACAATCGTGATAGTAAGAGATACCCTTTATGTCTTAGCGAATAGGGAGCCAAACTTTCTTGACCTTTATTTACATTGAGAAGTCCATGAAATTGAGCATAGTAGTTATAAAGTGAAGACCTTTTAAAGTACTTTGGATGCATTTACACTTCTTGCAAGACCAACAAGAGGTCAGTAAATTATTTATTTGTCATCAAAAACTACTTGACAAACAACATTATAACCTCCAATTTTGTGGTTAAAATAATCCTCACAATAAGGTCCAATAGGTTTTGAAATAGAAAAATGTGTGCCCCATTGAATGTTTGGGAGACCACAAAAAGTTTTGAAACCTTGCATTATTGTGTCCATTTTATTTCCAAATGGCCAAATGATGAGCTTCCTAAAAATAATGTTGATGACCACATCAAGATGACCTCTTTGAAAATAAGTGAAACAATTAATCAACCCACCACAAACAATTCATTACAAATCCATAGATTACAACCTTGTGCAATATTGTACAAGGCACAAGTGATACATACCTCCATTGGGATAAACAACTTGTTGCATGTGTCTTGCTTTCGAATTAGAAGCCTCAAAATGATCAACAATGGCAAACAAAGTCTTCTTCGACTTCATTTGGAAAATTTGGAACCGACATGAATTATAATATTCCATGAGGAAGAATAATATGGAAAACCAATTG
>Ga0209208_10012554_pt1 | contig 10704 bp, 11 predicted proteins | sample S1TSphfallax_3_FD_187694 | JGI IMG/M metagenome (GOLD analysis project Ga0209208, IMG submission 187694) | Host-associated microbial communities from peat moss isolated from Minnesota, USA - S1T2_Fd - Sphagnum fallax MG (SPAdes) (version 2) | ecosystem: Host-associated > Plants > Peat moss >... | reverse complement strand
ATATTTCCTTCATGTGTGGAGGTGGATGTGCTCATGGTACTTGACAACCCAATGTTGAGAAATGGGTCTTTGTTTTGGAAAATCTGCTTACCAGTAATTGACATTTGATTTGGTGCCTCTGCATTCAAGGGAAAGAAGAAGCGAGGTCCACGAGTATCTGCTGGAGAGAAAAATGGAAAAGGTCTTTGACATTTTAGCATGGAAGGTCAGGTTACTGAGGTTTGTAAACTGTTTTTTTTTTAATCTTCGTTTTCAATATTCTTCAATGCTGGATTGATGTCAATCTAGTTTTCTCTGATCTTTGATGGAGTTGGGTTTCTGATTTGAATTTCGTCTCAATCAAGCAGCAGTTTCTTATGTGTAGATTGTGGTCGTTGTCCTGTGCAGTTTTGTCTTGATGACATAGAGGTTCAAACTACTATGTGAATTAAGCTTGGATTGTGCTTGCTGCCACCAGAATAGGTTTCATCAAGCTCAAAATTTGCCTTGTTTGATGCAGCAGATTTTTGTTCATGAACTTGCTAATGGGTTTACCTTCTGAGGTTGCAGTCTGTCAGAAGGTGGAGAGCAAAGGTCGCACAACTTACAATGAGGCAGGTCTTTCCCTCCTTTTCTTTCTCTCTGCCCACTTTGTTTTGCAGAAATGGCCTGTTGTATCCCCTTCTATTCTGTTGCATTTTGGACTTTTCAGACTCGTGTCCATGTGTCAACAACTTTCCTACTAATGATCACCACTGTAGCCTGACAAATGTAGCTAGTGTACAATTCTATTGTAACTGGATTCTGAATCCCAAATTGCAGCCTTTCCACATACACATGAGCCATTACTAGACAGATAGTTTTTTCTTTCCTACTCTTTGAGAGCATTTTATATGCTCAAGACACCAGTTGTCTCAAACCTTTTATGTGCTGAACGGGCACTTGCAGCAAAACTTGATGGACTTATGATCATATGTGAGTGGTATGCTTTGAATGTGCTCATGGCCATGGGTATCATTTTAAAGGACAAAAAGGACATTCAATGGAAGGGTCTTCCTTCTGCTACCCTTGATGATATTCAAGAACTTAAGGTGAATTTTTTCCAATATTTTTTCACCTGGTTCTCTTTGTGTGATCCTTTTTTTCCAGAGCCTACCTGCACATAAAAGGTGGACCATTTTTTAGTTGTTTCAGTGACTTTGTGAGTGACTCTGATGAAAGTTATGGTGGCACTCATTTGTTGTGTTACCTTCAAGGTGTTTTGTTGTGGAGTTTCTTCTCCACAAATCTCATAGATATGTTTCCACTGGCTTTAGCAGATGTTCTGCATCCAAGTAAATCACCAGTGGTGTGCTTAAGGGATATGCTCAGGGTGCAGAAGGCCCCAACCACTTCCCTCTAAGTAGGCTTCTCTGTGCCTTAAGAGTTAGAATGCTTGCCTGCTTGCTTGCACAGGGATAAGCTAAAATGAAAATGAAGGTTTCAACAACAACAAGCTGGTTACAGCTTGAATGAGAATACTATTGCCTTTGTTCTATTAACTGTGTAGCTCAAGTACCAGCCAGTGTCATGACTGAGTCCTTCACGCAGCTTCTGGAAATGTGACAGAAACTCAGGACACAAGTTTTGTAAATAGTTTTTTGCATGAATTTTTGGGTGGATTGTTATATACCTATTTTACACGCATCATTGGGAGCTGATGAAGTCAATGGGTAGTCATGGCATCTTGTCACTGCTATTCGTTATCATGGGTGATGGTCTGTCACTTTGTGATCAACTCTGATAAGGTTATGACTGCCCCCATTGTTGTGTTACCTTTGAAGTGTTCTTATGGAGATTTTTTCATAGATATATGAGATTTTAGGTTGCAAATGTTTTATCTTGGTGCTGGTCACTTAATCTACACTACTAGTTCCTGAGTCAAGTAATCGGCACAGATGTTCCTGCCCTGGTCATGTGCATGTGCTGAAATTTTGTATACAGATCTTAATGTCGTGAGGGAGGAGGTTTCTGCCATATTAAGATTTGTATACAAAATTCCACCTCTCTGGAGGAAGATTTTGAGTACTCACAGTATAATTAACATGGTGCTCAAAACCTCTTCCACAACTTGGCTAAAAAAGACCCGAGCTGCTTAATTCTCTAGCCAGTTACTACTGTTTGCCATACTGCTCCTCTCCATTGGCCCACTCATGGATTCCATTGTAGGAAGGAAAAGTTTCCATTTCATCGAACTGTTGAGCATAGGTGCTGACCACCAAGTCCGATTTGGTGTTTAATTGATTGTGAAGCTTAGATCTCATGAAGCTCAATGTAAAAAATGTCCTTGTCCTCTGCACTGCTGTGAACCATGACAATTGCCATCTCCACAAGCTTCTTATCAACTTTGACAATTTGTGAGTGACAATTGCATTCAACTCCAATTATCCCCACAAGTTGTAGGGTTTTCAAATTGTAGTGGATACAAGGCAACATGACTATTGGTCCTCATAGCTATCATGAAGAAAGAGGCTTGTTGATAAAGCTACACTAGGTCCAACAAGGGACCAACCACAAATCCCAATTAAGTATTTTGTTTTTGGATGGCAACAAAAATTGCATTCATTAGCGCAAGGTGAGTTGGAAATTTTGCCTTCATGTCAAGTGCCATCCAATATTGGGGATATGTGATCCCAATAGCATTCACGAGCTTTTACATAAGAAAACACGTATGGAACTCTTTGATCAAACCCAATGCCACATTTATGCATTGTTCTTTTATTGATTGCATTGCACATTCCCAATTACCTCTGCTTACCATAGTCACCTCTCCACTTATAACATCTATCTTAGGTCACATGCACATCCAAATGTGAAATTTGAATCCCAAGTACTCAATTTGAATCTCTGGGTGCAATTGCCACACCATATGCTAAACATCACAAGTATAATTTGCCAAGTTGAAAGTCTAAAATTGGGGGATTGTACCTTTTAACAAAGTTTGCATACATGCTATACAAATCTCCCACATTAATGAAGGTGAAAAAATCAAAAACAAAAGTGTCCCTCTCCTAGCCCATCTTTGACAATCTTGCACTCTCTCTAGCATTGGCGAGACAAATGTCAGTTTCAAAATAGTTTCACAATCACAAAACAATTCAAAATTTGTCTTTGCAAGTGCATTCCTTGCAATGTCTTTCACCATCTTCACAACAAATGACTTGTACTTAGACAAGACGCAATTGGAAGGTATCCATGGTGGTGTATATGAACCCACTAAATCTTAACCTTCCAAAGAATTTTCAAACCTTCAGTCTCCATAATTTTTGCCAGCTTGTTATATTCGAGGTGCATCTTTTTTTTGCTTAATGACTTTTTAGCCTTGGTTGACATTGAGGATTGTGTAATGATCAAGTCACCATTTGAATCATTTTTAAAAAAAAATTAAGTTTCTTAGTTGATAATCTTTGCAATTCACTGACCTAATGTGCATAGTTATATTAAACATTCATAGTTATCAGACAAACAAATGATAGACCCATGCATATATCATATGACTTGAAGATGTGATGTTAGCATGTTCACAATTTAATTATCTTAGAATTTAGTATTCCATTCTACCACAAGCACAATCCCATGGAAAAAGAAGTTAATCAAGTTGCCCAACAATGGTTCCACAACCATTTTGGAAATATTGTGATTCATGAATTATTTGATAAAATCAGCAAAAAGAACTTTCCTACTTGCTAGCAAGTTTGCACCCCAACCACTTGATTCCCTCATTTGGGTGGAGAATAAAATTCTACATAGGCTTGGCCATTTTGGATGATTTCGTCGCATGCAAGTCTTGTAACCAAATCATCACAATATTTTGTGCTTCCTCAATGGGTAAACCAATCGAACTTTTCTTGTAGCTACATGTTGTAATAATATTGTTGTTCTTTCAAGAGCATTTTTTTATAGAAAACCTTCAGACATACTTTATAAGTGATGACCTTGAGCACAAATTAACCAAGGATTTTGTTTGAAAAAGTTGTCAAGAATGTTAGTTGAATGGTAGCACGTTCAAAGTACTTGCCCAAACTATGCAACACTCTATAATAGGTAATATAAGCAATCTTTGGAGCAGCTGTGCACTGCGTGCTTGGATGCACCTAAGGACAGTTTCTTTGATCCTTGTGGCCATCCCTGCACGTGTTACTCCAGTGGCATGAGGTACCTACCCATCATCCAATGGCAACAAATGATTCCTTTTGCAGATGTTCTAGTTGTTGGCTGGTGGGGTTGTTTAAGCAGCTAGGACATGGGTAGTTGTCCAGCCACAATTGCCCATGGCTCAGCAGTGCATGTTGTGTACTGTGATCAGAAATAATTTGGACCACGGCTGTAGCACAAGGACAGTTTTGATTCTCTATAAGTTTTCTGTTTGGAGCTTGTGGGCTGACCATGAAACCATAATCGCTTGAATTGCAGGATACAAAATGGAGACATTGCAACATGTCCCATTTGCCGGGAAAATGTGCTTGCTGTCCGTAGGATGTTATGACTCATAAACCCTTAGAAGCAACAATCTGGCTCTGGAGCAATCTTCCTTGAAAATTGCTTAAGTTTTGTGACTGTAAAGCATCTGAACGAGAAAATTGCTGAGTTGGTCCTTAAGGCATGCTTTTTTTCTGTTCTGTGAGTGACGAAACGCAAACCATGGTCATCTTCTGAACTGGACGATGAAAAGGTGTGTCATTGCAGTGTAGATATTTATGAATTTCTCCTAGCTCATCTAATTATCCTGAAGAATTTTGCAGGGAATGCCATGATGAAAAACAATCTTAGACACTGGTAAATGCAATGATGTCTAAGATTGTGGCAACAACTTCTAAATCTGTACAACTTCAGGTTTTGCCACCCTAGATAGACAGACTGTTTGGGAATCTGAACTTGTGTACTTGGGATTCACCATTTTTGAGTTGTGATCTGCAGTTTTTATGATTGAGGTTTAGAGTTCCAAGCTGGGGCATCAAGAGGAAATATGAACTCTGTGCAGAAATTGAAACATGTTAGAACAGGTGGACATTAAGTTCAATGCTGTTTTGCAGGGTACATTATAACGGGATGAGCATTTTTGAAAATGGAACACTCGTCGTATTACAGTATGGTGGGCGTCTCATTTCATTTTACAAAATGGTGGCCTCTCTGTTTTTAATTCTGGATGTGCTTTACATTGGGCAACACCTACGGAGCAGGGGCATAACTGAAATAAGAACACCCATGGCTCCACCTCTGGAGGGTCCTTCCTTATTTCAGTAATGACCCGCTTGTGGGGTGTTAACCCTACACTTCACGTACAATCAGAAAATTTCTAGTGTATCTGGAGGACACATTATCTAGCACAATTTCTCATTGGCAAGTGGGCATTTCAAATTTTTTTCCCCATCATGCCTGGTGGGTATGCTGCCATATGTGCTGAGTATCATAGGAAAAGAAATGAAAATTAATTTTCTGCCAGTGCTGTACACCAGAACGCCCTTGGAGGAAGGTCTTACCCCAAAGAACACACACTGGCCAAAGCCAGGGAAGGCCTATTTCAGGCAGTATGCCTCAATTGGATGGCATTACCCCACTTTAACTTGTGATATTAAAGTTAATCGAAATGTCAAGAAAAGACGGTACTGGAGGGACCTGTTGTGGCAGGTGCTGGAGGGACTTGGCATCAGTGGGCGGATACTGGAGTGCTTGCGCTCCATGTACCATCAAGACCAGGCCTGCCTGCACCATCCAGAGGAGGGGGCTCACGCCCACTTTCCTCTGCCACATCGGAGTGAAGTAAGGATGCCCCTTCAGCCCACTCCTGTTTGGCCTCTTCATAGATGGCCTAGAGAAACGGCTGAATGCTTTGGAGGGTGATGCACCACCAATGTTGGGACAGCTAGCTGTTCGCTTGCTTTTGTATGCAGACAACTTAGCTCTCATGTCACACACTCCTGCTGGATTGTAGAAGCAACTGGATGTCTTGCAAGCTTTTTCAGTGAACGTCAGTTGACTATGAATGTCAAGAAAACCAAGGTTGTTGTGTTTGAAGCACGCAAGTTTGTGTGTCAGGCTTTTCAATATGAGGGCGAAGCTATAGAGCAACTAAACTCTTTCAAGTATCTAGGTGTTGAGTTGCATGGCACAAAAGGTATGCAAGCTGCAATACAGCGATTAGCAATGTTAGGGAAAAAGGTAGTTTTTGCATTGCGATGCAGATGCGCAGAGCTACACATCTTTGACCCAGCATTACAATGTCAATTGTTTGATGCACTAGTCAAACCAGTGCTTAGCTATGGGTGTGAAGTATGGTCAAACCACATGGCACGCGAACAATTAGAGGTGGTTCATCGGGCTTTTCTGAAGTCGTCGCTGGGGTCAACACCACGACATCTAGTTACGTCGTGTTGGCAGAATTTGGCAGGTTTCCCCTAGAAATATTTTTGTGGCAACAGACCATGCGCTTTCTCTCACGTGTCAATTCTGAGGTAGACTCAGATCGCATGCTCAGGCTAGCTTATGATGTACAGCTGCAGTTGCTTGCAGCCAGGCTAAAAGTCTTACTCGGGAACCAGAGTGTTGTGGGTAGAAAGAGCCGATTGCCTGCTTGCTGACTAGCACAAGTAGATGAACGACTGTCGACGTACAATTTGTGCATCGATAGCGATCAGTTGCCACCATGTGCTTGCCTCAAGCAGTTGGCTGAAAGGCAATACATTGTACACCATCAAGTGGCTGCAGCTGACTCCAACAGGGTGAGAGCCTATATGGGGTTGAATAGCTCAGCACAATATGGGTACAAAGAATACCTCTCTAGGGTAAACAATGCACAGCTTAGGATAAGCTTGGCACGTTTTCATTGTGCGAATCACAAGTTACAAATTGAGCTAGGAAGGCAAGTTAAGCCAGTGAAGGTGCCAGTGTAGCAGCGTTACTGCAAATTGTGCAACTTGGGTGCGGTTGAGGATGAGGACCACTTCTTGTTAGTTTGCCTTGCCTATCAAAGTGTTCGAGAGAGGTTTAGAGGTTCATTGCCACTAACTGCCATCACACCTTTGGCTGAATTGTTGAACTGTCAGCAGCAAGGCATCCTTGTTAAATTCTTAGTGCAATGTTAGACGGTTAGATATGAATTACTTCATCAGACTTAACGTCAATTGGGTTCTGGCCCAGGCGCTGTTTGGCCACTTAATGACGTTAAATTGTAAGTAAGTAATTAAGGTACTGGAACACCCCATGTTTCACTATTCAGAGGGCACACCCTCCCATGCTGTGGCCACTCGTCGCAAGGCCATGGGACCAAGCATTAGTATCTATATGTACGTGGTATATTTATGCTTTGGACAAACCAGCATCTATATTGGTACAAAGTTACAAAAACACTTTGTGTTTGTTTTTTCATTATTAAGAAATGTGGTTGCAGTTCATTACTCTCTATTCATTATACCAATGAATTCATTATTTTTCAACTAGTCACAATTGACTTAAACTAATAAATTCATTTTAGATCTAATGAAATCATTTGACAAGTCAAAGACACTTTTGTTGTAGCCAAAAATCATTTTTTAAGCAGCTCCGCAAGTGCTTTGAGTATAAATGGCAATGGAACACAATATTTCCCAAAACCAAGATTAGTTTCTTTTCTCTTTTTTTCACAACCCCAGGATAAAACCGACACTGTATATGATCGGTAACCAATAATAGATACTAGCAACCCACTTGGACCAACCACCTGACTAAGAGTCTATCCAACAATCAACAGCACGTATTGTCCTTTGCTGAGCCTTTTGCCTGCCTTGGTATTATTGCCTTGGTATTATTCTCAGGGAAACTCTTCAGGCTAAAACCATTGTGGTGAGCCAAAATTTGCTGTCCAGGGCCATATACCCAACAGTTGTGCAGCTGCTCTTAGGCCCACTTTACACTAGGAGTCGAGGCTGATGTTCAACTCAAATCATGCATTCCTATTGTGCAAAAGTTGAAATCAGCCACAATGGCTAATCACATAGGGAGCGACGGCTGAAATAGAAAAAAAAAATTCAATCTACCCCAAGTTACTAATAAATGCTGAACTTTATGGTATTGGCCCCAAGGCTGAAGAAAAGGATACCATCAAAATTGGGATGCCAATTTGCAACCTTTATGGCCAATGTTGTAGCATTTATAAATAAGTTGGGGTCAAACAAAAAGCCAAAAATGCTCAAACTTCGCCCCTAGTTCTTTCAACCCAGTGTAAAGCGGGCCTTCCACTGAATGAGGGTCTCTGAGTTCAATTTTAACATTTCTTTGATCCGTCTTGGGGTTATTACGGGGGCAAGGGCTCATTCAAGAAGGTGAATGTATTAATGTCGGTGCAGGTTCAGCCTCCCCATTAATTACGGGTTTCCCCAATTCCTTCACAAACAACAGACTGGGTTGTGGGCATGTAACTTGTTAAGTAATTACTTGGGTAATTTGTTTAAAGGGGAAAGTTTAGGGGGTGGACTTGGTCATGATGCATTGACCTTCACATGTTTATGTGGAAGTCATGTGCACCATGTGATTGTGTTTTCTTTTGATTATTGTGGAATCACATGGGGAACCATGTGATTTTGTTCCTTTGTGATTAATTATGGAATCACATGGGGAACCATGTGATTTTGTTCCTTTGTGATTAATTGTGGAATCACATGGGGAACCATGTGTTTTTGTTCCTTTGTGATTAATTGTGGAATCACATGGGGAACCATGTGATTTTGTTTTCTTATCATTAATTGTGGAATCACATGGGAAACCATGTGATGTTGTTTTCTTATCATTGATTGTGGAATCACATGGGGAACCATGTGATGTTGTTTGCTTGTCATTAATTGTGGAATCACATGGGGAACCATGTGATGTTGTTTGCTTGTCATTAATTGTGGAATCACATGGGGAACCATGTGATGGATAGGTTTTAGAAAGTTTCTTGATTAGTTTCCTTTTGGTTAGTATTTAAGGAGGTGTTTGTGACCTTGAAAGACACCTTTCATTTTGTACAAAGTTATGATATGAGTAGAAAGTTTGTGAATGGAAGTCTAAGATTTTGGAAAAGCTTTTGGTTGTGAGTAGTTTTGGTGTTGTTGGTGTGTAGTTCATGGTAGGAGAATGGCGAGTTTTGCATAGCCAATAGAAGGGTGGAAGGATAATTTTACAACCAAGAACATAGACTCCATAGCTATGTAATAATCTTACATAACTTCGGTCCTAAACCCGCTCATGTTGTGTACGCACCATAACACAAATCAAGTCAGAAAACCAAAAATGAGCAAAATGTTACTGGCTTCCACTAGGCTAATGCCTCAGATCTCGGATCCAACATGTGTGCCCTTTGCACCAGATGTCGATCATGTTGATTGTGGTTCTCCACATAAGGAGTCAAAAGGGTCTTGCAGTAAAACACCATTAGGCCCACTTTAGACCAGGGTCCCATTTCCTAGGAACCAATTTGGACTCATGTGAAGCAAATTGAATCCTTGAGTTGGAGTGTACCTGGGTCCCTAGCTTGATTCTTGGCTCTCCAAATCAAGAGCTCTCCTTTGAGCACTGTCTTTTGGTCCCAACCAATGGATTTTCCCTCCAAAACAGGTGCCATATTAGCCTCAATTTGCCACGTTTTGGCCTTGGACCCTCATCTAAAGGCCTTGGGACCAATTTAAAAGTTTCGACCAATAAGATTGCTTGAATTCATTGGTCCCTGGACCTTGGACCCTCGTCTAATGTCGCCGTTAGTTTCACAACATGTTTTTCCATCATTTATTTTGAGTGCACACATATATACCTCTCTACCAGTGTTATCTTTTTCTTTTTTTCTCAATTTTGCAGTTTGTAAACATTGTCCATTTTTTCCATTTTTTGAGCATTTTTCTCTCGAACTCAGACTATTAAAATGAATTTTCCCAATTTCTTCAAAACAAATTTGTGACCACAGTGCGAAAAATCACCAAAAAAAATCACCCTTCTGTAGAGAATTTCTTTTGATTTTCCACTCCAGATTTATTTGCTATGACCATCCATGTAATTTTTCATTTTCGTCCCAGCCTCCTCCAATCATAGCCCCTGGCCAGGGCGAACCGGCACCTACACTGGTACACTCACCTTGCTGAGTGAGGCCTCTTGGGTTTAGGTTTTAGATTTAGGGTTTCGGGTTGTAGATTCAGAGACCCTGATTTTGTCTAATGACGCTACATGTATCTATAATGTTTTGAAGCTGGCCCCAAAAACTTTGGGGATTTTCACCATGGTTCTAATATAGGCCAGGTTCACCCAACCAAGGCAAATTCACCCCACCAGCCCATTTAAATTGCTCATAAATATTCTAGATATTTATAAATATCATTTCCCTAGACTAAATGGGAGCCCCAAAGTCCAAATCTATAATTTTTGGGGCCTAATATGGTCATTTGAATAGGTTTTGGAGGTTTTTACCGTGATCCCAATATGGGTGTCGATTCACCCTGGGCGATTCGCCCAAGGCCCAATTAATCATGCATTGCCTGCAACATGACCTCTGGCAAAACGCTTCAATAATGCACTGAGTGAAATCAGCAAACAGCAGGAAATGTGTGGATCAATATTTTTTGGGTGAGTTTTGAGATATAGCCCAAGTGGATATCATCGGTAGGAAGATTTAGTCGGATTTGGCTATGAGCTAAATATGGCAATAGAATATTTTAAACATCTTTCTCTTATTTTTGGCTACCT
>Ga0209208_10012553_pt1 | contig 10704 bp, 9 predicted proteins | sample S1TSphfallax_3_FD_187694 | JGI IMG/M metagenome (GOLD analysis project Ga0209208, IMG submission 187694) | Host-associated microbial communities from peat moss isolated from Minnesota, USA - S1T2_Fd - Sphagnum fallax MG (SPAdes) (version 2) | ecosystem: Host-associated > Plants > Peat moss >... | reverse complement strand
ATAAAATTTTGGGGCTGTTTGAGTGCGAATTTGAGGGTGGAGATTGGGGGTTTGGTTGGGCGGTTCCTAGGGTTCTTGCCACTAATTTGTGCACCATGAAGGGGAGGGGGGTTGGTTGTGGAAACAAAATTTGGGGCTCCATGTGCATTCCTTAATTCACATTCTCCTGAGGTTTGGGAACACCCTTGGGCTCATGCCCTCGAGTGCCCCTCCCTCAGGAGAACCCACTCGTAGAATGGGAACCTCCTATGGAGATTGGAAAATTAAATTTTGTACCAGGACAAACATTAGAGGTTGGAGAAACAAATTAATGAGAGTGAATTAACAACAATAATAACAATAAGTCTAATACCTTACTACTCCTTGGGTGAACCAGCACCCACACTAATGCCAGGGTAACACTATCCCATCATAACACTATATAAATCAAGGTCATCATCTTTGAGTCCAAATTTTTTAACCTTAGGAAATGTTAAAATTTGGAATCAGAGACGCTTATGTAGTCTTGGGATGGGTTATTATTCACCATGGAGAGATGCCGCCAGAGAAACCGGGATTTAACCATGGTAGCAGTGTGGGTGCAGGTTCACCCTGGCTACCCAGTTAGTTACTACTACTGAAACTTACTACTCACGCACCTACTCCCTACCTACCTACCTACCTTCCTTCTGGGTAAGGTGCGATGAATTCAGGCCACGTCGTCGCTTGACCGTCTCTTACCACTTCTCTAGCTGTCGGCGCCGAAAACGCGTGGGCAGTGTACCGCCGGAACGTGGGGGAACGCAATGCCTTATCCAAAACGCCTCATGCATGCTGCCATAAATTCGTTGGCCGCTGCCGTCCGTCCGTCCATGAATGTTGGATATGTTTGAAATTTACTCCAACAAGCTTTGTCCATTTCTGCTCGGCTCTATTCGGCCCTGAGAATCATCTCAGCACAATACTAGTTCTTTTCTTTTCTTTTCTTTTATCCCTTTTTTTTTCTCCGGTGTCGATTCTCTTGCGAATTTTAACAATAAAATTACCAAAATTAGTCGAATCTACGCTCACCCCGAAAAAAAAAACACACAGAATTTCCAAAATTTTCACCAATTTCTTTGTCGAGAAATGGCGAGATCTCGCCAGAGAAAGGAAACACCATCTCGGTGGTTTGTTTTGGTCTGGTCTTCTCTCTGTCCGTTGGTTTGCATGAGGCTCTGGCCCAGCTGCAGCTCTTTTATTTTGGTGCTGGCTATGTATAACCAGAAAATTATATTAGAATCTTCAAAACGCTAAAAACAAGTGGTTTTTTAGTACATTTTCAATAGCTAGAATTTTCGACCATAACTTAAGAGAAATAGCATCAGATTTATATACATGAGTTCAAGCAGGTAGCGAATAAGAAAGAAGGACGTTTGATTTGGTTAAATCCTCGTGCAGGTAGATCATCGCCACTTTGGGTTTATCACAAAATTGACTCAACGAAAAAAAAAACACTGCCCAGCTGGGATCATGGTATGATTCAAAAGCGATTAGTTAGGGTTAATAGAATAGCAACAATTTTGGGGTGGTGGGGGGAGAGGGAGTGAAGGAAGGAAGGAAGGAGAGCGGGCCCTTGGGGGAAGCAAGATCGTGGCAGCATTATCCGACACCAGTATTCGCGGGGCAAAGTTGAATGACGCCACCACGCGAGTTCGCCGGATAGCTGTAGCCTGCCTGCGGAAGAGATAAGTCAAGTCAATCAAGGTAGCCTGCAAATTGCAATGAACTTCCTGCCTGCATGCGCATTTGCGACTTGTTTTAAACTTTTTTGTTGACGCATTATCGTTTCCTGATATCACATTTATGACTGAAGCGCCGTTGGTTCTCCGCGTCTGTGCAACAGATCGAGGGCTGCCACGCCGCTCCTCCGTTAGAGCGTGTCCATCGCGCGCTTTCGATCCGTTTGTCTGCTTTTACATTACCGCCTGGCACCCAGTCATTAATACTGTAATCTAAAGAGCCTTCGCGAACCAGCACCCCACCAGTGCACCATCAAGGATGGATGATATGTGATCAGGAAAACAATTTTCTGTTGGGTTCCGGTTCCCTAGCTAACCATGGTGGCAGTTACCTCAGTTGCTTTATTTACTACCTACCAACTAGGTAGCTAGTAAAAACAGCCCCTACCTACAATGTATAAACTATCTACGTACCTACCTAGTAGTAGTCCCCTATTTTTTTACCTACCTATCTATATGTTAGACTTACTTCTTATTGAATGGATTACCAAGATGAAACCAGGTAGTAACTCAGTTGACGATCATCCACAACTAAGTCAAAACGGGCATCCAGTGGATGGTGCACTCGTGCGTGCTCGTTCAACTTCCAACCAGTGGGCCCTAGGTGCATGTCTTTTTTAAGGAATATGTTTTTTCAAGTTTGAAACATGGCCTCCATGTTTTGGATAGGGCCCATTATTAAATGACATTGTCAATTTCAAAAGTTTAATTCACATGTGTTTCCATGAATTTTTCAACATGTAGTTAAATTTTTTTTTTTAATGATAATTTTTCAAGTAAATCAAATGTGTAGATTTCAACAAAAGTGAACATGTCAATATTTTTTAAATAATATGTGTTTCAAACCTTCAATGATACATTATACATGGAGTTTATCAAACATACCTTTCTTTAACATCATTCCAAATGGAGCAGAACATATTCACACAAAAAACAAATAATGTTATATACCCCATTCAATATTTATCAAAATGCAACCTTGCTTTTGTTTATACTAAAATATATGTTGTTTGTTTGAAAAAAAATTTCAAATTATGTAGTTTTAATGATCAAAGCACATTTAAACAATAACTATCTTGGATAATTAAAAATAAAACATATATTCAAAATTTTAATGATACCATGCCTTCATAATCACCAATATATGGTCATCCACAATTTTTTGAAATTATAGGTTTGGTTTTACATAAAATAAAAGACATTTGAAATTTTAACACCTTATACACATCAAATTGTCCACTCCTTACACTTTAAGGTGTGAACATAATCAAATGAAGCAACGGTGACGAAGGACTCAAGGACTACAATATTTTTTGTGATCATTTTCATTTTTCCATAGAAAGGACTTTTGGGATGAAATCTTTTGCAATATGTTATTAAAAATACGTATAATTGTTTCAATACATCACATTTTTTGTATTAACTTTTCATGAATAACTAAGAATTTTTTAAATGTGTATAGATTCTACCAAATTTTTCTCTTTTTTTTTTTTTGAAAATTTATTTTAATTTCAAATTGTATGAAAATATGCTAATTAGTTAATTTTTTATTCTTTTTTATATAAAATATAACTTTTAAAAAAAATTCATGTACATTACACCCCATTTACATGTGGTAAAAGATTCTTAAAATTTTAATTTCTATTCAATAGATTTTTTTTTTAATTTCAAATTTAACAACTTTCAAATTGTGAGTGTTTTTTGAGTGTGGATAATCAATTAACATCATCTCAATTTTTTTCTCATCAAAATTCTTTTATAAAAAAAAAATTTTAACTTAATAATTTACAAATTTGACTACTTTTGATGCAAATGTTGTTCAAGTTCAAAGGTCCTTTATTAAAAACAAAACCCAAAATAATTATTTTTGAATTTTTCAACATTCATATTAATCATTTAAAACTACATTCCATGATTAACATGGCATTAAAGTGGCACCACAAAAATATATATAACAAAATTATAGTTTTTATAAACTTTTGACAGGTGCCCAATGTGTTTTTTGCCTCGTTTGATTATGACTACACCTTTTATGGCCAATGAAACATATCAAAATTGCACAAAATTCACTTTGATGAAAATTCATATGTATAAAATCATTTTGAAAGTGATTTCATTAAATTATAATCCTTATAATTCATGTAATCATTTTTCAAAATCATGGGGGTGTAGTATTTTATGTGTGTACACGTAGTCCTTGGCTCCTTTTACTGCGAATGCACCCATGTTAAATTTGGCATGTATAGTTGTTGCGCCAATTGATGTTTGAGTTGATGGGCCAATTGGCAAAACAAATTTTGCAAATGGTGGGATAATGATGGATTTAGTTGTTGAACATTGGCAATGGTCAAGTTCAAAACAAGTTGTCTCTAGAACATTCCTACTAAAAACCTCTCCTTGTATAAGGTTTCATTTTTAGTTTTGCCTTGTTTTCTTTTTCACAATTGTTTCTAGATGTAAAAAGATAGCGGGGTTTCTTATTCATTTTTTTCAACATGCAATACTTGCAACTATTAAAACACACTTTGTCAAGGTACTAAGGATTTTAATTTTCACTTTTCACTTTTCTATTTTTCTAAAGTCAATTACAAGTGTGGAAGTTGAATCTTTTGAAGAATCCTCAAAAGACAAGCTGAAAATGATGACATATGTGTACATCCACTATTTGCCATAACAAAGGAGAACATCAATTGATGGGTTATGCAAATAGGTTTGCTTGCAAGTTTGGGGAATGTAAATAATTTTTTGTAAGCAAATGGTTCCTTATTAGGGACTTGAAGAAGGACCACAACATCACCATGGATGCAGGCAAATTTAAACACCTTTCAACTCAAAAAGGGGGCCCAAAAAAATAAAACCATCTTGTGATGAATGCTCATATTTAGGCAATGCATATGTGGTATATAAACACAATGAATAAAAGGTAGTTGATTATATAAAGAAAAATGATGAAGTTGAATTTGACAACCTTTAATTGGAGACACAACATTTACTAAACATTAAAAAACTTGCACCAAGGTAAAAACACAATAAAAAGAACCACAACAACTAAGGTCAAAGTCCTTACCAAGGACTACATTTTACATGTGTCCTACATGTATTGGTTTATTAAATATCAAAACTATATTTTCAATCTAATTTATGGCATTGGATATGAGTATTGAAACCAAACATGATTCATGTTATAATAAAAATTATATATTTTTGCATGAGGACCTAGATCATAATCAAATGTATAATTTTTTTTTTAACCATGATGACAAATTTTGACCTTTTTTGACCATTAAGGACGTTTAGAATAAAAGCCAACAACATTCATTAAAAATGATTCAATACATGTGCATTTAAAAATATAAACAAATGTGGTGCTTCTTATGAAATATATTAGAGCCCATAATAAATTTGAAAAACATTTTATGAAGGTCTGAGTAACAAAAAACACGTTCACATTTTTTTAATGTAGTGTTATACATATATAAACCCAAATTTACTAATGACTTTAAATTTTATGTATCATTTTTCATGAAAATGCAACATAACCTTCCCTTAAACAATTTTTTTAAAATGTTTTTTAGGAAATTTTTGTAATTTTATGTTTTTGAAGGTGATAAACATGTTTAAATGCAAACAAACACACCCAGCTAAGGGCAATTTAGGGCATGCTTTTATGTTTTTTTTCATACTAGGCCCTTTGGTTCATCCATAGATGGTCTTCTATAAATTTGGAGCATGAATGGTTAAGTTTAACATAGGATTAAGGATGAGTGAAATGAAAGGTAATATTCAACTATAGATTTTCCACTATTTTATGACCACTAAAACAATTGGAATTCTTTGAGATGAAATTTCATTAATAATAAAACATGGTGTAACAAACCTAATTACATTTTGATGTTTCAAATTGTTATAATGATTTTTCAAAGTTGAGAATTGAAAAAATTAAGGACAGTCAACATAATCCTTGGTATGCTATATTGTGAATGTACCCACTAGTAAGACTTGCACTAATGTATATGTGCACCTATTGTAATACCCACATTTAGGATCTATGTGTGGTATATTTTTAGAATGGATTTGAAAGATAATGCCAAATTTTTTGCAATACTTGCATTCTATTTCTTGTGAACATTATGAAACTTGGTCGATCATGAAATTATAGGAGTGGCTATTAGGTAGATAGGTGGGACCAATTACATAGGCCCATGTTAATCGATAATAGGTTGGTAGGTGATGAGTTGAAATAATATTACAAGATTTTGTTACAATATTTTCATCAATCAACATCACATATTTGGTGGGTATGTAGGGGGAGGGGGTGTCAAGCTAGTACGCATACTTAATATTCTTGCAATAATCTCATTGGTTAACATTGACATCATGTAATCATGGGTAGGTAAGTATATGCAAGTAATGGTGCGTTCACACTTGATGTTAAATCAATGTTAATTGAAAATCTAGGTGACATCTTAAGTGGCATCCAATGTTAAATGGGCAATAGCGTAATGTTAAATGAATGGTAGTTTAACATAAAATCTTCACAATAAGTAAGTTTAAGTCTTAAAATGACTAGTATGGTGTTAATGGACTCAACAACACGAAAGTCCCTAACACCGAGTGTGAATGCACCTTAAGTTGTTTTGGGTAGGCATTGGGGGGCAAGGGCAAGGTGATAATTAAAAATAATTAGAGAGGAGAAAAAATTAGGTCTTTTAAGTAGGTAGGTAAGTAGATAGGTAATGGACATAGTAGAAATCCTTATGTAGGTAGCGAGGTGAACGGTAACATGTACAATAGTGTGTAGGTAGGTGACCATCAACATGTAGAGCATGGTGATGGGGTTGTTAGTTGATAGGTAGGGGGCAAGATGGATGTGGGTTGGTGAGTGTGGTCAGAGGTGAAGAGAAAGAGTCAAAACAAACAGTCACAAGTGAAGGGAAGGGCTGAGAAAGAAAAAACTTTAAATCTAACTGTGGTTACCAAGGTGGTTAGCAAGAACCAATGAAAAAAGCGTGGGCATCCAGTCATCATCCATCCAGATTGGTGCACTGGTGGATGATGGTTCACGGTAGCCAGACTTAGGAAGAGGCCTTCCAAATTCCTCCCCCACCTCCCCAAGACTTAATTTAAGTCTATTTCATAACTCTATCTGATCAAAGCCCTAAACTCTATTGACACCCATTTCATCCTTAATTTAAGTCTGAGTTTAAAATCTGGCTCAACAAATGGGACATTACAATGACCAAATTAAGTACTCATTCAAGAACTTGGGGCCAAAGATGTGCTTCTCAAGGAAGAATGAAACCTTGCAAAAATACTGGAGATTTGTGAGGGCTACTCCTAACTCTGGCCTGAATTGTGGATTGTGGCTAAAAAGCACCCCCAAAAAAAAGGTTTTCTCCTGTCAATAAATAGGGCAACAAGGCACCAAGTAATTAAAAAACTTAAAAGTCCTAAACACAATAAAGTTATCCGTTAAAGTCAGGCGATTAGGGGGCGAGAACGGCCAGTTTCGGCATAATAGGGCATCAAATGCATAACTGGGAATGAAAATTTTAGAAAACGAAATAACTGGGAGCCAAACTAGTTTTTCCCACCAATTTTGGTGGTAAACTGAGTTTCATCCCCTCTTTCCTTTTCCCTGAGCGCCTTCACTGCTGCTACATAAATTTTCACTGCTTCTACCAGTGCAAATACTATAATTAGTCTTGAACCTTGTGCATTAAATGCTAAGTTTCAACGTTTCATACTGAGATTTAATAAAATTTCATTACTTTGCAGATACAACTCAAAGAGGGGATAGGGGGTGAAAGGGAGGGTGACTTAACGGATAACTTCAACGAGACTAAGAAGTTACTAGTCTACTGGCCACTTTCGGATTTCCCCCAATGCCTTCTTCACCTAGTTGCCCCTTGTCTTGACAATCCATACCTTTCATGCTCCCATTTGTCCATTCCATTCCATTCCATGCATACATGTGTATACATGTGCACAATGTATGTACACATGTACAATGTACAATGTGTGTACAATCCTGGATACAAGGTATATATTAGTGTCGGGCAATTTTTTTTGTTAAGAGAACTGCCAATCCCAATTTTGACATTATAATTTCTTGGGGTGGGGGGTTTAGGATTCTCAAACCCCCTTGATGCTTTCAATTTCGAAACCCTTTGGTTTCGGTTCTAGTATAATTCTTTCAAATTCACACATGAATAGTGCATGCTTTGTTTATTGACATGCTCAGACGGTCTTATTTTATCACATTTTCTTTAGAATTAGGTCCAAAGAAAAACATGAACCCATTCCTAGCATAGACCAACTACTTTTGATGTTGGAAACATAATTTTAAGTTCAAATTATGAGAAATAAACATAAAACATGCGGAAATATATAATTACATATATAAGGTTCAAAAATATCCACCGAATTATTGAAACTAGGTGGCCAAGGAAAAAACTTTGGATTTATGGAATGCATTTTAATAGTTAAATGAATCATTAAATTTTAATTTAAGCTTCACTTTAAAATGTGAAAAAGAAGTAAGGATAATGGTGAAGGAGATTGAGGGTTTATCAATTTAATAATATCTCCTCCCCCTCCTTTTTTTATTTCCCTCATATGTTCTCATATGGTTTCTTATATCTCATCATTATTTGTATCAATTTTGATTTTATAATATGACATGGACATGAAAATAAATGTTAATGTTCATTTTCATGTTTTTTTTGAAAGGGTATTAAAATATATATTTTTTAATTACATACATATATAATGATGTTATGAATTGCTTGAAAGTTGAAACCATAGAGTACACATGGTTGCATACCAAAAAATATTGTGAAATTTCAACAATAGGTAAGATATAAATTTTACTTTATGTTTGTAGATTCATCAATCCCAAATTCACCATAGGCGAGGGATGTTGAGTAACAAAACCACTTAAAGCTATTGGAAAATGATTACCTTGGGGTTACCTTTCACTAGGCAACCTTGCCTTCCAAAGAAAACAAAGAGAAAAGCTTAAAAACAAGCTAAATCCTGAAGGTTAGTGTTGTGACAAGAAGGTAGCGACCTTTTTGCCCAATCTTCAATTATGTTGCAAGCTATGTTAGGGAGGACTGATTACCCTCACCATTTGGAGCTACAACCTTTCACATAGCTACGTTTCATATTGTTACAACTATTTTTCAATGACTATTTATCAAGGATAAATTATTTAAAGAAAAAAAAAACTGAGAATTACATCAAGTAAGAATTAACTACATTTATTTGCAAGTAAAAAAAGAAAGGCAAATAAATTTTAAAAAACACAATGCTATAATTGTCTTTGAAATATCCCTTTCTAGCATTCTCACAACCCAAGTTTGGTGTCTTTCTTCCAAGGCTCTATATGATTCCAAGAACTCCATAAGAAAGCCAAAAAAGCATCTCATCTTTTCTTACAAAATAGAAAGCTTATTCAAATATTTTTCACAAGCTTTTAGAAAATGACCAACTAACCATCATATTTGTGAAGACTAACTAATCTAATAACTTGATTCCCTAGTAATTAGGAGATAAGAAATGTAGCTAATTATATTATTAAGAAGCCCACTAGACTAGGTAAACTAGAACACTTACCCATTAACATTTATCTTTCTCAAAAGATTAGAACTAAATGTTTCAAAGTTTATTTCCAAATTTGAAGGCTTACTTCCTACTTTCACACACAATTAGGCTTGAATACATCCAAAGCCATTGGATGTTAATCATCCAATTTGGGGGGGGCGGTTATGATAAGCACAAAGTTTCATAGCAAAATGAATACTAGTCGTAGCACATTAATTAATTAACATTCATCGTGTTGCATGATGATCATTTCACCCATCAAATGAAATGAGTGATGTATAACAACCCTTCAATGTTGTATTCACAAATAATGCTAGCATTTCTTGGTTCAGTATATGTGGGATTTGGGCCTCAAATCATAAACACCGCATAAATTTAACATTCATATAGTGTATTCATATGGTGAATGTTAACTGGTATACATCACATTTGCTTTGACATGTTTTATTCTGACTTGCATAATGTATAATTTCATTTGGTCAATATCTTTGTGGATGTTCAGAATTTGTCATCTGATGTCATGGCTCCACACTTCTGCTCCAGTAGACTGAGAATTTTTTGTGCAAATTCAATCAGCAAGGGCATTGTTGAATCAGAAGATGCAGCACTTGTGTACAATTTGTTGGATAAGACCCCTTGGAGTAAGATCCACTACACCCAATATATGAGCCTCTACTAGTGCTTACCATATCAAAAAAAAGTGTGCAAGTTATTTCATGCTTTCACTCCCTGCCTTTTACAATGTCCATCTTGTCACTGCACCAAGTCTGCTGACTAGAGGTTTAAGGTCAAGTTCATGCAGAATGTTCAGCTGCTTCCTCTATTGATCATGAACTTGGTAGGGCTCCAGTGTTGATGTCAGAGAAAAGGGCAGCTCCCACCCAGCTACTACATCAATACTACAAAGGGATTGCACAAACATCTGAGCTAAAACCAAATCACCGCATAGAAATGGATAGATGGACCCCAGGCTTGTAACTTGTTGCAGGATTTCAGCCAAGGAAATATCCATCCCAAATAGGCTCTGACAAATAATCCAAATTGCAATTTATGGGCAGCCTTGGAAGGAACCTGTTGTGTGCTAACAATAGTAAAGAGGAGGCAGGAGAAAGATAATAGTCAAGAACACCTTATGTCATAACCAGAAGTTTCAACATAGACTTGAAACCATGTTGAGCAAAACATGGACTCAAATCTCTGAAAATTTTCCTTGAGGAGAGCTTCAGTGTACGAAATTTAACATTCACAAACACTATCTTCTGACTCTGAATAGAAATTGAGAGACAACTTCTGTAGCAACATTGTGGAGATATTGGAATATCAGGGAATGTGAAAA
>Ga0209208_10012552_pt1 | contig 10704 bp, 3 predicted proteins | sample S1TSphfallax_3_FD_187694 | JGI IMG/M metagenome (GOLD analysis project Ga0209208, IMG submission 187694) | Host-associated microbial communities from peat moss isolated from Minnesota, USA - S1T2_Fd - Sphagnum fallax MG (SPAdes) (version 2) | ecosystem: Host-associated > Plants > Peat moss >... | reverse complement strand
AAAAAAAACTAGTGGGATCATGAGTAAATGTAATTAAATGTTGTTGAGTGTTGGCATGAATTAGTAATGTTGGGCAATGTTGGGACTACTAGAATGAGATAGCAATCGCAAGTAACATCAACATTATTGGGCAAAGGAGAACCATTGACAAGATTATCCACAAATGATGCAACCATTGTTAATGGCCATACAACTAACATAGGAAGGGATCACAAATTAACTTGTGGTAGGGTCCAAAAGAATCACATTCTTTTTGGAATTGAAAAATTATATAAGTAAACATGTATAAAGCCCCATATATTGGATGTTGCATAAAATATATAATTTCATTGGTTCTACAATAGGATCATGTTTATTCAAATCCAAGATATGATTAATAACATCAATCCTAAGTACCAGTAAAAAATTAAGAAAAATATAACATACATGTACAAAGGACTTAAATACTAATTATTAATATGTTTAATTAAGTTTTGTGACTCATTCTAAAAGGTCTTATAATTCTTAAAGTTTTGAGTTTGATTTCAAACTTTAAATAAAAGAGGAGAAAACAATATTGTCATGAAAGGTTTGAGGAAATTTCTTGGATGAATTAACAAATGTTGCTTAAGATTCCTTCTGAACAACTTGACAAATTATGATTTTTTAAATGTCCAATGGTTGTTTGCTTAGTATAATATATGAACATCTAAATAGATTGGAAATCTTTCATCATCTTTCACAACTTCAACTAAAATTTAAAATGTACACAAACATATGACACCAAAATTCAATGCAAGCATACAATTTGAATTAATTTTGGGATGATTTAAATATGTGGATATTAAATTATTAGATAATAATAGGTCAAAAAATTTAACATTCTTTCACATAATATGCCCAAAGAATATCTTTGATGCATGTAGTGTCAAATTTTAACATAAAATGTTCTCCCTAGGGATAGAAGTTTCCTTCAATATTTGAATGGAGCTCTTCCATTTTATAAGCATGGTCAAAAAGTATTTTGAAAGGTGAAGGTTGGGTAGGTCAAGGTGACCCTTAGTTGATCATGGAACAAACTAGATGGTGCGAGAATCTCATGAAGAGGAGAAGTAAATTTAACTTTCAATTGCCATCCATGAAGTTTTTTGGGAGGAAGAATCCTTGAGCAACAAGAAAGTACAATGTGTGGGTTGTGGAGAAGTATGTATTGCAAGAAAAAAAATAGGAAAGGTGCATGGAAGGAAACTTATGAACACATGTAAAAAATATTACATGAAGAGTGGTGGCTCCCATAGGAGTTTAAGCCCAATTAGTTTGTGTGAGTTTGCCATAGGTCCATGATTTAAATTTGGCTCAAAATGGCAATAATCACCCCTTGTTTGTTTTCACAATTGAGGTGACCAAAAAGTGCATGTGAAACACATCATTGCATTTCCTAATGTTTCACACCCAATTTCAATCACGAAGAGTTAAAGAACAAGCCCCAAATTTGAACAATTTCATAGTTAACAAAATGAAATTTACCATGGATGTCACTTAACAAACCTAAAGATGCATCACAATCTCTTGACTTGTTGCTAACCTCCAATAGAAGCTTTTAGTTCTCTTCAAGCCTTCTATTATTACATTGTTACATTGTTTATATCCATCTAGCTATTTAATAAATATAACCAAACAATATTTGTCCATATTGAATAGTGTCTTGCTAATTGTTTTCCCCATATCACAAACTTGTCATCAAACATTGTGGAGCTAGATTGTTTAAACATGGTTGCCTTGCATGTTAACAACTATCTATGGGTGGTAATTTTAAATACTTAGAAGAAGGGGTAACCTATATGTGTTCCTTACACCCTAGAGCTTTCTAATGTCTTCATGTTCGTTTGTTCATATTTATAAATACCTAATAGGTCTACCATATTGTTTCACTAGAAGATAATATGCATTGGTGTAGGATTTAGGCATAAATTTTTGGTTCAAACTTGATCCAATGTGTAAGTGACATTCAAAGTACTATGTGTGCATATGATGGATAAGCACACTCCATAAAAGTTCACACATTTAGATGAGAAGTTCTAGATTGAGTAAGGGAGGTTTTTGTTTGAAGTTTGAATCTAGCATCTAGGGAAAAGTCAATACGCCACGAACTACTTGTTTATCTTCTAATGTATTTCATTTTTGTAGTACCTTGGCAACAATGACAATTCCATACCAAATATTTAATCTATTTTGACTTTTTAACCTCAACATTTGGATTTTAGATTATAATTTTTTTGGCATACAAACTATTAATATTAAATATCAACTTGTCTTGTAGATATGCAACTAGGTTTTGTGTTTGTTGCCTCATATAATTAAACATTTTTACTTATATATGTTCAGTGCACTGTTGAGCCATGTGACAAATTCAAGCCACCTTCAAGCCACCTTTTATTGCGGTTGCATGCTTTCTTTTTGATTTTTTAAAAAATCAGCATATTTGATCCATAATTTTACAAAATTTTGGCCAACATAAAAATAGTTTAATTATTGCCAACCCAAGTATTATGGTATTATCCTAAACATTATTATCTTCCACCTTTATTTTTTACTACTAGTGTAGCCTGTGCTATTGGCCCAAGTGTGAACACATTGAAGGCTTGACTAATGTTTCCTTCCAAACCCAATTTTTGTAATTTGTTTGAATTTCCAACAACAAAAATCACTCAAAAATCAATATCTTTCACACCTTAGCTCTCAAAGTTATGCAATAAACTCTAGTAAATTTGACTCACTGAGGGCTTTCCAATAGCACAAAAAACACCTCCAAATTCCAATAAAATTTTCAGTTTTGATTTTATTTAGTTTTCATTGAGAAAATGGTTCAATAATCAATAGCTTCCACCCTATAGCTCCAAACAGTCTCAAACCAAGTAGAGGCAACCCCACTCATCACTTGGGGCTAGTGCACATTTGAAGAGGCGGGAGAGAAAAAAAAATTGTTAAAAAGATGAATATGAGTCTTTTAACAACCAAATTAGGATGAATCATCTCACCTAGTTTCTAGGGGTTAAAATCCATTGAAGCTACTACATTCTATAATGTTTCTCAACACAATATCCCTGCCATATAAGGAAGGGCCAATAAACTAGTTCTCTAAACATCTAAGTTCTCACCTCATATTCAATAGCCTACTTCACAAAGTTATTGCCTTGTGAGCCAATACTTGATGTACTACTTTCTTGTCATCTAATAAACTATCACAGTCATAATAGAATTATCACCTTCTAATTTGTTAGAGCTATATCACCTTTATCACACAATAGATTACCACCTTGCAAAATTGGAACTTTGTGATTATGTTGACCTTTTACCATTTGGTGAATTTGAAAACCTATACTTGGGACACAACAACATCAACACCTAATCCATAGGAATTCAAAATAAGAAATCCAAGCCAAAACCATGCACACATGGAACAATTAGTTTTAGTAGACTTGCATAATAAAAGTTGCACACATTTTGCATAAAAACCAAAAGAAACCATGTTAGGCTTGCCACAAATTCAAATGCATGGAAATGCACATAATGATCACATCTTCATATGTTCATAATTTATGGGCTAAATGGGTATTAAACCAAAACCTCAAAGTTAAAAGGAAAATCGACTTTTCATCCCATATGAACATTAGTTAACTCAAACAATTAGCCACATGAATCTTGAATTGAAGTCTTACTCTCCTTCAAAGGGGTTTTTGTCAAATTGAATACTCTTTTCTCCCATCAATCCTTCCTTCAATCTGAAAGCATTCCAAAGAATATTCCTGCACAATACCAAAATATTACATTTGTGTGTATGCTCATCATGTCATACGACAAACCCTAACATATATTGTAGTATCTTGGCCCAAATTATATTATTTTTAGAAATGTTGAAATTTTCAAAAAATATTTTCCTGAAAGAGAAAATATATATTTGGAATATTATGGATTTTTTTTTTGAAATAGAATATTCCTATTTATTTATTTATTTATGTGGCAAACATGTGCTGAAGCGACCAAGGTCCTATTGTTGTTTGGGTGTTTTGACCAATGTTGTACGGTGGGTATTTGATTTTGTTACTAACCCTTGGTTTTGGTTTTATTGGATTTTCAAAAGCAAAGAATCACCGGTTATGATTTTTCGGAAGAAGATCAGATTCAAAAAACCACTAGTCCTGGTTTTTTATTGAACAAACTCAAAGAACCGGCGGGTCTCAGGAAAGAGCTGGCAGAGAACAGTGAGTTCCTGGGCAGTTCTTTCAACAACAAAGCTACAAAATATGTACACATTTGTATAGACATGGATAGATTTTGATGTGCATAGATTTGTGGGGTACATATTTGTAAACATGAAGTGAGGTACACATTTACACTAGATAGTCAAAAGGAGTGAAGAAGTCCTAAGTTTGTCATATGAGTGAATGAAAAATTGTTCTCTTTTTGTTTATGTAAGGGATAATAAGTTGTGTGAGAAGTAGGCCTTGAAATCAAAAGAAGACTGGTACCAAAAAATGCGTTACAAATTACAACCCACTACTTGTACACACACACATGATGAGAAAAATTACAGACATGTACTTGCCACCAAACTTGCCAACTACCCGTCACTCCCATATATATATATATAAGTAGACTACGCAGATAGATAGTCAGGCAGGTGCACTAGTTGCAGCTAAACTTAACTATTGACATAGTAGCAAGGACGGGAAGCAACAGCTCTGATGGTTGTTGACAGCATTGGTTTCAAATTGCTCCATGATTGTGTCTCTTTGTAGAATTGCACATGAAAGAGACATTCACATTAAGTTCATATGGGATTTGATGTGTCTACCCATCTAGCTTACACATTAGCTTAAACATCATGTATATATGAATTTTTCACTAATATTCATTCAGCTCTCCCAATAGACTTACCCAGACATTAAAATCGTGGATAGTTGTTCTTTGCACAAGGAACTTAAGATCGAAAATTGTCTTCATGCATTCTAGGTTGTACAAGACATGAGGAACTGCAAAATAAGAAGTCACAAAAACACTTCTAGAGGTTTAAACAAATAGGTTCTAAAGAATGGAAATTCCAATTTAGAGCTTGGCTTTACTTTCCAGGAATATGGATAACAAGCAGCAGCTCAGTGTGTAATGGTTCTGGCCTATATGGCAAACTAACACGAGCAGCTCATTGCAGAATGAATTGTGCCCATTATGGCAAAGTTCAAACCTTCAACTGCAAAAATAGGAAATGTTCTCTGAAGTTACCATAAACTATATATGGTGAACATTCCAAATGAAAACATCATTCAGTAGTCTCTCCCTTACAAGGAGAGCCAACAAAATCATGGGAAATTGTATTAGATAATATGACTCCAAAAAATGAATTTCATTAAAAAAAAGGCAGCCTAGAGAATTACTGACACCAAAAAATCAACCCACAAATCAGTTCCAAGTTCAAAACAAAATTCTAACCATAAACGCTACGCTAATGCAATGTTGCTTCCCTCTTGGGGCAGAACCAACAAAACCCACATAATTACTGCCTCTAGAACCTCCTTCCTGGATGTATAGTAAGCACTTGGAAAAATCTCAACCTTACATCAAAAGGCAAGTCTCTACCTACCCATTCAAACATTCAAGCATTAACATTGCACAAGGTACTTCCCATGCACAAGGTACTTCATAATTCCACAGATTTGTGCTGTTGTGCATGGACCCATTTATCAATTGAGGCAAAAAATATGTATGAACATACATGAGGGAAAGTCCCCAAGATCTATATGTCTAGACGTAGAGTTGTAATCAATTGAAGCCCATTTGGGGTATCAGTAGAAGGGCATTTCTGAATGTAAGGCACAAAGACAGTGATATTCCTTCGTGTGAGTTTAAACTTGCTATGATCATGAGGGCAAAAGTACGCAAATTCTGGATCCTGGTAACAAGGATCCACGGTTTGTCCTCGAACACATGGAGGAAGGTTGCTATCTTCTCTGAATTCTAAGAACCACGGAGTCAAAGCTCCATATGCTTGTGCCAAGCCACCAAACGTGGACAGTGGGCTCACAAGCAAATGATCTGAGAAGCTCAAGCACATCACCTCAGCAAGAGCTTGAATGTCTTCCTCAACTCCCGTCCCTTGGATGTTGCTATGGGTGAGTTGGATAATGCCTATATGTTCCCCAGATGGTGGTAGGTTTCGGTTATAGAGCTGAGTGAGATGATCATAAAGATCGGAGAACAAGGAGGTGATGAAGATTGAGGTAACAGGAGGTCTATGCTGTCTAGAGTCTGCTGAGGTTTCCAATGAATTTGCACTACTAGAATGTTTGGAGTGAAGTACTTGGTTTTCAGTGGGGCTGCTGTCAGCAGTAGTAGTACTTGATTCAACTAACTGGATGGGATTAGGGTTGTTGTTCACATCCGGAAGAATGCCATGACTCCAAGCACATTGCATGAGTTTTGAGTTTACCATGGTGTGGAGTTGGCCAAACTGTGTCTCACCCTTGCGGTACCGGATTTGGATCCCCACACGGCGGTCAGCAGTTTCAAGGTACACGTGATCTGCTCGCAGGACTCGACTCCAAACTTCATCAGAAGGGAGCATGGTAGAGCGGACTAAGTGTGTAGCCACCATTCTATCAGGGAACAAGTCCTCCAAAACGGGTTGGAACATTGGGATGGCAAAAAGCTTGGGAAGGAAATACAAGCAGCTGGTGAAGTATAGCCATGGGACTTCAGTGTAAAAACTTTGCTCTTGGTCACAGAAAAACCTCTCCACAGGTTGACACCACCCAGCCACTCCAACAGCATACAATGAGCTTCTCTCATGAGCATGATGAGTAGTGATATTATCAAGCTCCCCCTCAAGTGTTTCATATGAGTTCCAAAATTCGTAGTGTGATTCAATAGGAGTGAATCTTTCATCTGGATCTATTCTCCAAGAAGATCCTTCAAAAGGCTCACACATGATGTCTGCAAGCAGAGATCCCTTAGTCACGAGCAACACCCGTTGTGTGAGTACAGCATAAAGAAGTACAGAAACTGTGGGCAAGATCTTGTTCCCTAGCCCTACCCACTCAGGACCACCTGCCACTGCAAACTTGCATCCATGAGCATCGTTCCTGTTCAAGAAGATGTTTGTGAGGTCACCCCCAAACTTCCGAATGCAAGTGCGATGAAGCTCACTATACTCTTTAAGTACTGCATTCCACTTGCTATTTGGTCTCAAATGCCTTACGAATTTTCTCCTCTCATAGAATGGTTCCAACTCTATCCTACTTTGACAAGGATTCTTGTATCGCCACTCTTCTTTCTCATCCTCAGAGAATTCCACTTCAGTAGTCTCTCCACCTAAAGCTTTGGTTTTCGCTTGACGAATTGCCTCTATGAGCGCCGGCACATCAAGAATGGGCTCTTCAAGAAAGGGTTCTTCTTCTACCACAGCCAACTCTTCAGGTATCAAGAAATGTGAGTAGATACTAGTATTTGGCACATGAGGAATGTAGTCCTGCAAAGATATAAATGAGCACAAGAGAAGAAAGCTCGCCAACCCAAATATGGTCACCAGTGTGAGTAACCGGCAACATGAGAACCTTCCTTTCTTATTCATCACAGGTGATCTTCTAGCCATGATGACTCCTTTATTACGGAGAAATTTGCCCTTTCCAAACATCATTCCTTGAGTGGTGAATGTCCATTGAGTCATAGGACCATAGCTTCATCAAAGTAACTCTTCCATCCCCCCTTGTAAGTATTTCTTCTTCTACGAACGTCCTCAACAAACTTCGCATCTCAATAGAAGATCACCGACATATTGCAAAACTTGATTGACCGAGGAATTGCACACCCAAATGGGAATCTGAATTCCACAACTGATGATTAAGTAGTGTACAAATGTTTTACTCAAATGCATCAGCAGCATTCAAAGCATATTGAAGTGGGATCTTAATTTGTCCAAAGGGGAGAACACCAAACAGAAATTGAATGATATGCATTAGAACTTGAATGAAAAGTACCTTAGAGTGAATGGTATTGTTGTATTGCACATGATTAAATGTAGGCAGATTCCAAAGCATCTGCATGTTGTGATGAGAGATCAAAATTACTCGATTTTTCTCACCCTGCCCCCACATAAGAATTGCAACAAATTAATAAGCATCGATTAAGCGCCTACCAATTCTTACTAATTAAGCGGGTGCATTGATACAAAAGGTCTCCCTTAAAAACCAGGCCATTATTTCATAGTGTATTTGGAGGCCACCTTCCATGCCATGAAAGCAAGCATGGTACCTTCCCCAAACAAGGGCCCATTGCAAGGTGAGTGCCAAGCTCAGGCCCAAATTTCAGGAATGCCCTACTTTGAGAGCCTTACCTAGCAATAAACCCAATGCCAGCATCTTTTATAGCACCTTTTACCAAAATGCCCTAGGGCAGTAAATCTTACAACAAAAAGCCCTAAGGCACTAAAACAACATTACAAATAAAATTGCCATTGCAAAGTATTCTATCATATAAGATGCCCTTCAACTAAACTAAGAATTAATTGGCCAGGTTTTTACATACTCATTGATCTATGGGTTTTTTCACACCCATAAATCCATTGTCAAATTTCACATTCTCCACCTTTTACATGACACAACACCAGCAAGTACATTAACATAAAGAACCCGCAGAATTTTTTCTACTGTATATGAAGGTCACCTTACCTGCAGTAAAATTTCTACCTAAACAGAGGATGGCACCTTACACACTAGAATCCTCAAAATAAGGAACCTTACATGTATGTAAGGTTCCTCCTCTTCTCTCAAAAGAAATCACCACCATCTCTCTCAAAAGAAAAATTCTACTGATTCTTTCCGCTGGGTAAGGACCTCAAAGGGGGTTTGTTCTGGTGTCCAGTGCTCAGCTCCCACCTTGTGCAGGGCTCTCACACAGCTATCTCTTTCTTGAGGAAAATTGTACTGATCCTTTCCACCGAATAAGGACCTCGAAGTGGCGCTGTTCTGGGAATTTAGATCCAGTGCTCCACTCCATCATTCCCAGAATGGCCCCATTCGAGGTATTTACCCTAACCTAATTTCTTGCACTAATTATGCACCATGATCTGTTCCATATCCAAGGTGCTTATTGGGTATCTGGGCTTTCCATAGAAGAAGGGTTTTGATGGCAAGTCCTAGTTGTACCTGCTAGAGGTTGTTGTCTGCTGCTGCCACTGCTGCATCCACTGACCGCCCAGTTTTCACACTGGAAAACAGGCATAGATCCAAGTGTTCTTGATCAGATTCTCAATCTTCATTCCCCATGTGATGAAATTGCTCCACCTGCATCCATGGGCACCACCACCACCACCACCAGTAGCAATTTTAGCACAAAATCTTCTCTAGTTTTGAAGCTATTCCACCCCAAAAAGAGACTGTCACAGCAGCTATGCCATCCTCAAACATACACAACTAGTCTATGTAGAAAAATGAAGCAAAAAGGACTATTCTTCACTACTCTAATGCAAGGGGTGGTTGCACATCTCTCTCATTAGGGCATCTCCAAAACATCAAAAGTAGGTCTCCAAAGATGAATCTACATTTGTTGTGCAGCTTGTACCAGAAAAGAAGTTTCAACGACTACTCTGGACGCGCTACAAGCTGAAAGAATGACTCTAAACAAAGCTGTAGAAGAAAACACGCCCTTTGCAGAAACGTTGAATCTGATGTTCGTGAATCTAAGTAAAAGGATCTAGGACTGAATAATATTCCACAAAACAACATTCAAGACATGGAGCTATATCTAGTGTGTAAAGATGCAGCAGCACCCATAAGTTGGATCATGAAAGGATGCACACCTTCAGAGGATGATGCAGTACCTTGGATCACACACACACACACACACACACACACTCTCTCTCTCTCTCTCTCTCTCTCTCTCTCTCTCTATACTGGGTAGTGCCACCCCATTCACCCAACAACAACAAAAGCTCGCAACTTTTTTTTGTTCCCTCACCTTTCAGTCTTGTTGGAAACTTGCTGCAACCCAAGTCTGCAATCAGGCAACAGAAGATCATGAGATCATCATCATGTCTGCTACAATACTCCCCCTCCAAAAAAAAAAGAAATGAACCCACTAGAGATACCAGCAACAGCAATAGGAGTAGGTGCTCTCTTCCAAAATGGGAAAAAAAAATAGAAAAAAACTAGAGTCTTTCTGACAAAGCTCTAATCTTCCAGTAAGATTTGTACAGTACCTAAAGTGGATGATCACATACAGAGAAGTAGTAGTAGTAGTGCTCCTACTACTACTAGTCCATCCATGATCTCTCTCTGTCTCTCTCTGTCTCTCTCACTCTCTCTGGAATATGAGCAACACAAACTCCCCCTTGACTGCAACTTCCTTAACAACAAAACAAAAGAAAAAAAGAGAGAAAACCCCCAAAGAAAAACACAAAAGAATCCCAAAAATATGGACTAGAGAGAAGATGCAATGGACTAAGATTAGACTTTAGATTATTACTAAGCAACTAGTCGACTATTATTATGATTAGAATACGAAGTTGGACATAGGTTTTTGTTAGGAAAATTCTATTTTCACACCTTTTTTGGCTAGATTCACACCTTTTTTGCCGGTCCGATTTTAAACAGAATAAATTTGAGTGCATGAGGAGCAGCCATGCACTGCGCGGTTCACGAAATCATGGGGTCACGAAATCGGACCGGCAAAAAA
>Ga0209208_10012550_pt1 | contig 10706 bp, 10 predicted proteins | sample S1TSphfallax_3_FD_187694 | JGI IMG/M metagenome (GOLD analysis project Ga0209208, IMG submission 187694) | Host-associated microbial communities from peat moss isolated from Minnesota, USA - S1T2_Fd - Sphagnum fallax MG (SPAdes) (version 2) | ecosystem: Host-associated > Plants > Peat moss >... | reverse complement strand
TGATCAGACTACGGGATGAGTATAAGAGAAAGATTGAAGAAATTGAGAAAGAACATTTCGAGGGTATTGCTCCCCTGGTTGCCCGCATGAAAGTAAGTTGGTGCGTTTATTGTATAGATTTAAAGCATTGGGAAGCAATAATCATGTGAGAAAAGAATTGCCTGCATGAATCTGATGATCTGCAGTGCGCATGCAGAGTCCACAACAAGGATAAGATTCAAATCCTCAATCTTGAGACACTGAACGGTGTTTTTTATTTTTGAAGATTGAAATCAAGAATGCACAAGTAACAATGGCAGAAGAGCTTGTGAAGATAGAGGTGGCAAGCAAGGAGGTGCGCTTACTCATGTAAATCTTGAGCAACCCAAGACATCATTCCTTACACTTGGCTCATTCCATCAACATGTTTGTAGCGCACATGATAAAAAATTGCAATTTCTAAGGACTCAAGCATGGTTGAATTTACTAGCGGAGAATGATAGGAGCATACATATATTCTATGCAGATCCAGGAGGTGAATGAGAAGTATGAACATTATTCAATGGAATGCAAAGCTTTAAAGCAGCAGAAGATCCAGGTTTTAGATAAACTGGAAAACTTGGATGGGATCCCCGAAAAATACCGCAAACAGGTGTTAGAGACAAACTGTGATTGGGGGAGTGGGAGGTGCTATTTTGCTTCAGAGATTAATCTCAAACTCAATCTCTATTTTTCCACTCCAATGTATGAGTGATGGTGAAAGGGCTTTCAAGGTTTTGAGGCTAATCAATTGTAGTTGTGCATTCCTGCAGTGTGATATCATGACCAATGCATTGCAAGCTCTGCAAAACCAGGATGGAAAGTGGGCAGCAAAGGTGATGCATTCCACCAAGCATTTCTCTGCTTCACTGCTCCTGAATAGAGTTTGACATCTCCAAGGACCAAAGTCACTGCTTTCGGCAACATGCATGAGCAAGTAACAAGTAATGGCGATGTCCCAGAAACTGTAAACTGGTTGGTTTTCTGTAATCCGTAATACAGGTGAAGGAGGTGGAGGCAGCAGTTCAGAGTTTGTACAACACAACCAAAGAGAAAACAGAGGAGCATGTCAAATCAGTTGCCAACATGGAAAAATGGAGACTTGGTGCAGAGGAGAAAGTAAACATGAATGATAAACTCTATGACCACACATTTGGGAAGAATTAAACTACAGCTTCATCATTATTCTCCATTCACAGCCATAAAAACATTCTTGGAGCTGCACTCCTCAAATGTGTGGGCTTTTGCAGGAACAGTTTGAAGCCGAGATACAGAAGGAGCTAGATGCAGCAAATCTTGAAATAGAGGAGGTCCTTGGTGACAGGGTGCCTTTTCCTCCCTTTCTTCATTTCTAGCTTCGCCGTGAAAACATGCTCATCTTATTGTAAGTTTCATTCTCTGGGCTCTATGAGCACCTGTGAGGTTCAGGTGTGGGGGAACAGGTGCAATTGGACATGCAAATGATCACCAAACAATCAGATCTGAAGCATGAGGTTGACATCCTTACCAACAGGTTGAAGGAGAGGGATAGGGCTACAATGCAAGAACGGGAACAAGAGATTCTAGTCATCAAAATGCAGGCCCAGATGCCCATCTTTGTGCAAGAGAAAGAAAAAACCCAACGTGAGGTATTGTCTTGCACACACTTGCATTGAAAGGGTTGAATGTTATTTGCAAAACAAACAACATTTTATTATTCTGCTTCTTGCAACGAGGGCTTCATATGGCTTGATAGAGATCACCCATAAAATTTCATGAGCTCTAAGAGCTTTCCCTTGAACTGCATAGGCAAGTTTTCTAATTCAGGGTTTTGTTCATTCCATCTCACACAAACTCTTGATGAACAAACGAAGAGAAAAGGTAAGCTGAATTAGCACCAAATGCTGCACTCTGTTGTGCCAAAACATGCAGCTATCTCTTGCAGAGTTGGTGACAAAGAAGAGGAAGGATGGTTTGGAGGACATAAGGAAAGACATTGATATACTCATGAACAATTTTACAGTGGTGGAAAACTTGAGCAAGGAGGTGGCTAGAATGCAACTTGAAACCCACCGCAAGGTTTCATCATCCCAAGAGCACCAACCAACCCACCTGTTGCTTCTTACTTCATGCAATGTATAGCACAATATAATAAGGGTGGATAATACAATTGTAGCACCATAAGTTATATAACAGTCTTTGTCTTCTTATTTAGTAAACATGGAGTCAGACTCCACCTTACAATGGATATTTGATTCACAACCTTACTCACTTTGCTTCTTTTCAGGTTCATTCTTACTCCAAGTAACTCACACCTTAGTTTGCGGTTTTATGAAATGTTGCTTTTCCAAATATTATGGATGCCACTAGCTATAATAAATTGTCAAACTGCATTCAACATGTTCAACTAATGAGAGTTAAGTAATGAATTGACCATAGATCTATGCAATAATGTTTTTTTGTAATAATGTAATTATAAATATTACATGTTGAATAGGTTTCATCAAAACTGTGCTTCTTCATACAATTTGATAACAATGAATTCATCATAAAAGCATAAGCAAATGATTATTTTGTGTAGCATAAAATAGACTCTGAACTCCTAGCCATTTATTTTAGAGCCTTGCTTCTTACCTTGAGAACCATTCAATCTACCTCTCAGACACATTATGGCTGAAGGATAAAGGTCGAGAGTTAGAATGTTTGAACTAACTAACTACCAAATTGTGTGACACTCTGAGGTATTAGGAGACTTTCAGGAACATTGTAAGAAGAGAAAAGTGGGTTTCAGGGGACGTAAAGTCACAGAGATGCAGAAGTTGCTTTACTAAACAAAAAAGTAATGCATGTAGCATGATTCATTGTTACATGTGTGCAATGACTACCTTGTGGTTGCTGTGGCATAGGAGATCTGGGCACAGTTGCAGTCATAGAGAGAGAAACAGGGGTCTCAAGCTCTTTTCAGAATTGCTACCAGATTAATTATCTTGGGGGGTTTGTGTGCAGGTGGCAATGCTAGAGAAAAATGTGGTGGTGTGTATTGACATAGAATGGAAGCAATCGCAGCATGTCAATGATCTGAGCAATGTGTATGCACGGTTGGTCCAGGCTGCAGCTAAGAAAGTAAATGTGCCAAACTCTGTCATTCTTTGCTCATTTCTTTTGAGAAAATATTTTCTTCAAAATTCTAAATGAGAGATTGATAAACTGAACCACAAAGAAGATTTATTTGATAGATATATGTTCACTACGATCTTCAATATGTGCCAACTGTGGCATCAGATTTGATAACATGTGTTGTAATTTGAGTACGAAAGATCTGTCTAACTTGGAGCATTATAAACATTCTGTAGTTGTGATGAACTTTGAGCAGAAAGAATGACAATTTGCAGCATGGATCCCCCATTCCAAAGGGGACAGGGCCATTTGTGATCAAAACACTTTTCCTAATTTACCTCTTCAAGATGAGATTAAGCTGATTAGGTTACAAGGTTATGCTGGGTGACAACAGCAGACACAGTGGAAAGAAGTCAAGGACAATGCAGAGCTCCAGGTTAACTTTGTCAAAAACTTTCAAAAAAGATTGATTGAACTTGAGAAGGAGTACAAGGAGTTCATAGTTCTGTACAACTTGGTCCGTGGCCAACGGAACAAATACGCTCGAGTCATGGAGGTGTGCTGCACAATCCTTCCTTGTGTTTCCTTTGCAAATTGTTAAAACAATGTTTCTTTCTGCTTGGATATTGACATAGTAAAAAGCTTTGTGAGGCACTGAAAAACAAGAAACCAAGGCAAACACATATTAAGGCCTTGTGGTTATGTACAAGTCAACAATCTGCAGATAACAGACTTTTAGATAGATTAGGTGTCCAATCAAAGGTCAAATTTTTAGCAAGCCACATTTATTGCCTGAATTCAGACTTGAATTAAATTCAAAGTTGCATATTTATGGTCAACTTACTCATAGGAGCAGATCCAACAGCTCAATGAACTTACAGAGAAAAAATAGTTCATTAAGTGAATGATTCTTCCACCAAATGACCTCGAAAGTTTCCAGAACATTGGCCAGCTTGATGTGAATTTGAATTCAGATAGCATCTGCTATCTTGTATGGGGTGTGCAGGCAAGTGCACTCACAATTGCAGAAATGAAGGACAAGTTGAGAACCTTAAATACAGAAGTGGAGCAGCTCCAGGGAGAGGTTTTATACAAGGTGAAGGTGCTGAATAAGATGCATGTTGACTATGCTCTCAGTGTGAAAGCTCGCACTGGTTTACGAGATGAGATCACAAAATGTGCCTCCATGGTCAAAGACAAAAAGGTTTAGATTCCACCTTCTACTTGGACCAAGCTCAACCATATCTTCAAACAAGCTCATGTGCTCTTGGTGTCTAGCCAATTATTGCTCAGGGCTCATGGCAACTGTTGTTTGTTCTGTGCAAACAATGACTATGTGCACTAGTCATCCTATCTTCCCAAAGTCATCAGCTTGCATGCAATGTTGCCACTAGGTCAATCAGTCATCCAAAAGTATTGGCAAATTGTAGCAGCAAATTTGGGGATGGTTTTAGCAACAGGTTATGGTAGCTAAAAGTAGTCAACATTTGAGTAGAAGGCAGTATAGCTGTGACAAGACACTGTATGTGACAGCTAGTAGCAGAGGAGTATGAGTTGGAAGTGATAAACCTGGAAAACATCATCAAGAAAACAGAGAAAGACATGGTGAAGGCACACAAGACATATGGCCTGTTGGTGAAGGACCGAAACCAAGTTGGCATCTCTCTTATCGACCGCAATGATGAGCTCTGCATTCTTTATGAGAAGAGCAATGTCCAGGTGACACCTTAGAGTACCGAAAGTTTCCTATGATTGTCATATGCTTATTATGCTGGTAATTTGAAGTCAATCCTTAATAATTTCTTGTGTGCCTCATACTTATCTAATTGGTGGTAGCTTCTAAGCCAGGATTCATGGCTACCATGCAAGCTTTAAGGGTTCAAAGTTCAAACCTAAACTTGGAGAACGCTATGGCAGCCACATATTTCTTCCATACACTACAATATCATGTTAGATGAAGAAATTCGTGTCATTTGAATTCAATGCTTCCAGAAGCATGTCTAAACCTGCACCTTCCATCATCCATTGGAGTCTTGCATCATCCAGAATGTAAGGAATTAGCAGATTCGTGGTTTTCTAAAGAGATTTGTGACCACTGTCATGCAGTCACTCTGATCAGCCACTTCAGCATCATCTTCATATGATGCGGTTTGGTGCAGATGGAGTTATCAAGACATTCAGAGGTGGAGATTGCCAAGCGAATGGATGAGATTGCATATCTGAAGCGGGCATGCAATTTGACACACACATCCATTGTGACCCAACACAAGACCACCCCTAACCCTGAATCTGTCTACATGGAGTTGGCTAGCCTGAAAGAACAGGTACTGCTTTTCTTTCATTCATCCTGTCTCAGCAGCACCCCACAACTGTCTCTACCACATTGTCTGAAATCAAACCAGGGCTCTTTCATTTGTAGGTCAAATATATAACATCTGTAACTTCAAAGACTGCTATCTCAGTTTTTTCTCAATGAAAGAAGAATGTGTCACCATTATCACTGTGTTTGGATTCCACTGCTTTAGTGCTTTTGGTCCTCTTATCCAAATGTGACTGGGTCAAAAGCTACATGAGTGTGTGTCGGTTTGGGCATTATTACTAATTGCCTGAACTGGGCCTGAAAATTGGAAGAAGCAATCTTTAGCCTTCTGGAACTGCTCAATGTTCAAACAAATTTGGGCAATGAGGGAATCCAGCATTTTGGTTATGCAGCACCAAACAGCCCACTGACCCCTCTATGCGAAGATTATCATTATGACTAGAATGAAAAAGTATTTCAGACTTGCTACCATGTATTGAAAATTCTTCAATCAACGTCCCTCTAGATGGCAAGCCTCAGACATATGAACAAACCTGGATTGGGCTAGCCAATCGTTGAATTCTGATCATCAAAAATGATTATACCAGAGCTTGAGGTTGAAAAGAGAATATCTCAGGAGTAAATATATCAAACCTGAGTTCTCCATAGATTGAAATTCCTGGGCAGATTTTTATATACTAATTTATGCCCACCCATCTGGAGCTGATGAAGTCAGTGGGTATCATGGCAGCTCATCACTGCTATTCATGATGAAGGTGATGGTCTGACACATTGTGAGCAACTCTCATAAGGTTATGACTGTGCTCATTTTCAGTACCTTCAATTTGTTGTCGTGGAGATCTCTTTACAATTTCATACATAATTCATTTCCAATAACACATAAGGTCAGACAAGGTATCAGATGTGAAGTGTTTAATAACTGAGATGGGGATGGAGGAATTTGTTGATGGGGATGAAAGATGGAGAAAGCGTGTCAGGATGTGTCCCAATTGTCAGACCTGATGGAGAAGCCCAGCAATTTGGATAGGTGGCGTGTGCTTCCTGGCCGGGACAACACCACCCAGGAGCTCACAGGAAAAGCTGTTGCCATTGAAGAGTTTTTATCTGCCAAGGAAGACCAAGCATATGAGAAAGACCTCATTCTTGAAGAGGTCTAATTCCCAGCTCTTGGTCAATCCAGCCTCACAAAATTTTCTTACAAATTCAGCAAGGGATAGTTTTTTCAAATCCAAAACTGGGCACCTTTTTGACATTCCTTCATTCCCATTCTTCTGCCTCTACATGTGCAGGACCCAAAACAAATTCAGCCAGTATTGGGTCAATGTGGAAGTACTGTAATCAGTTACAAGATTTCATTCTTTAGCTCAATAAAATTGTATTATACTTTACCTTTTCTTTTGTATGGTTCATCTGTGTTTCAAATGAAGGAGTAACTTCAAGTTTATCTGTTCAGGTGACAACACTGGCAGAGGATTTGATGAGGAAGGCTGCCATTGCACGGCCTGAGAGCATTAGAGTTGGCAAACAAATGAATTTCTACATTCGTCAAATGAGTCTGGTCACACGTCAAATTATGGCCACAGTTTCTGAACTTTCACTTGTTCAAGTAAGAAAAGTGCCTTCGAAAAATTAGAGGTTCCAGCTAACAAAAAGCCTGTCAAATTTATCAGAACACTTGATAGAATCATTAGGTTTAATATCAACAGGGTGATCTCATGAATTTCCAGCCACAGCAGGGAACAAAGTTGATGTTCAGGTAACAATACAAAGTAATCATCATGCTAAATACTCTTCACTAAAACCCTGCTCTTAACAGTAAGGCTTACACCTATCTACGTCCCTGTGAAAAAAGTAGTATGGGCATCTGGGATCTAAAGACACTGATGCACATCTGTGAGAATTTGTACCATGGCAGGCAACTGCAATTAGTATGAAACAAGAAAGGGAAAGTGCTCAGTTGAACCTTGACAATGCCTCTATTTGCCTTGAAAATGGAGAGGTAAATTTCTGAAATTTTGGGGTTCCTAAATGTAATTCTGTCAACATCCTCTTTGCATCCTAGGCCTTAGTTTCAAGGGTGCAGAGGCAAGTGCAAGCAATGTGTGTAATTCTAGGTGTATTTGAGACCAAATTTCCTTAGGCTGACATCATGTTTCCTTTGGGGGACCAGCTAAGGCGAAAGGGTCTTACTGATCATTTGTGGCACAATGTGCTCATCCATGCATTTGGTTTTATTGCAATTATGTTGTACAGCCACCAACAGATGATTCAGAGAGGGCTTGGAATAGCCTTTTGAGACAATTTGCTTTGATTCACAAAACAAATTCTCTTCGTGACGCTTTGCAACAAGTGGAAGGAGAAGTGGCTCAAGGCAACAAGAAGCTAAGGTGCTGTTTCCCTTTCATTTACGTGTTTTTGTTAATTAAATTTGTTGCACTTCTAGCACGCTGCTCTGTTTCCTATCAGACACTGCAAAGAAAACCACTTTGCAGTGTTGTTGTGCAAACATTGACTACTAAGCTATATGCCCCAGTACACTTCCACAGATTCATAGACCAAGAAAATCTTATGGACTGGGTAACCAGTGAGAGGACACTGGTTACTGGAAATAAATGAGGCTTTGGAACGTTGAAGTTATTTCTGGTAAGCAATGCCCTCAAGCTGGTTACCAGGCATAACCTTCTGTTTAGAGGTTTGAAAGCAACCCCATAACCCTCATGTGGGTGGATGAATAGTTTCATAACCTCCTTGTAGATGCACAAAAAAACATATAACCCTCCCCTCCACTAATGAAAATCCATAACCATTCTCTGTTCGGATGATGTATGCAAGAAAAAAAGAAGAGGGAGAGGTTATGCATTGTGAGAGATGAGCGGAGGGCCAATCAGAAGCTTGAAAACCTCTGAACAGAAGTAATGTGTGGTCACTACACTAACAAAAGACATCATAGTTGTACTAAAACATCCTTCTGATTGCAAAGCTCCAATTTCCATTTACAGAAAATAATGTTTGAAGCCCATATGACAATCATGTATAATGTGATGGCAAAGTGAACAGGCTAAATACAACAGCAGAGCAGAGGCCAAATGCATACATTGCAGAGCATCTGGGCCTACCCAAACCATTTGGAAAGAACTCTCCTTTTCGGCCTTCAGAGCATGGGAGCACTATTCGCCACATACGGAAACCTCAAATTAAAGCTGTTGAAGTCTGAGAAGTTTTCCATTAGATGTTAAAACTTTGAAAAGCATACTGGTTGTCTGTTCTCCATTGAGAACGAATTCAACCTGGCAATTGGGCTGCTGATGAGTAGCCCCAAATTAAACTAGTGTCCCCAGTAGTTAGGATGTTGTTTCAGGCCCCGAGAAAGAGCTCCCAGTCACACTAGCTTCAGCATGCACCTTAGATATACAAGTGTGGGATCAAAGCTCATCACACCCTCCTCCAGGGAGAAACAAATTTTAAACTCAAGTACCAAGTTAGGAGAACAGACAAGTGTGAACCATTGCCAGGAAACAAACTCCCCAAAAGTCTGATTTGCGATGAAATCTATGTTGTGAATGTGGCGAGTTAGTAACTGCAGTCTCATTCCAAAGATGTGATAAAGAGGAGTTCATTGTTCAGACCTCACACTTTGTGCAAAAGAAACCTACCTTGTATAATTTCCCATAAGATAGTTAGAACTTCCCAGGCTTGCTCAGATTGAAATAGCATTACATGATGCACACAAATTTCATTTCCTACTTTCACCCAGGTTGAATGACCTTCGTCCATATGGACTGGTCTCTGTGTTTGATCTGCCATGTGTGACCCACCACCTCCAACACAATTGAAGAGATGACACAAATTGTCAGAGAACTGCTTAACAACCCCTCCTCATGCTCAACTTATTGAGCAGAGGATGACAAGGATGAAAAAAGGTTGAATGTGCACAGCAAGCCTGCCACTACAGGCACCCAAATTGATAATATCAATCAGTTGATTCAGGAGCAAAAAAGGTTGATGTAACCCTGCCATGAACTGTACAGAAGAAAGAACACATAAAATCATAGTGCAATTATTAACAGTTTCAATTGAAACATAGAAACTACAGAAGTGTAGAGCCTCAATTGGGAAGTTGTTTTGGCACACAACCAATAAAAGCTCTCTTCAACATTGTCAAGATGTAGAGACTAGTAGTCACAACATTGTCAAGATGTAGAGACTAGTAGTTACAACATATCCTTCACATATCATAGTCTCCAATCGCATCTTGGATTACACACTGCTTATTTTTCAGCAAATTTAGAGGAGACATCCTGATCAGTGCAGATTATACAAAATCCAATTGTCAGAACAATGCTTAACCTGGGAATAAGTAACACCTCTTGATTGAACAGGTCTCAATTTCAGTTGGAGGGCAGATGTGCATAGATATGGAAACCATGAACAGGTCAATTTAGTCTTTAGTATTTAGTCTTTGCTTGTGTCGGTTATCTCACTCTGTACAGTTTTGTATGTAATTGTTCTCTCTGCAATAAAATATTGTTTCTACATGGTATCAGAGCAGCATTCTTAAGGGAGAGGACCAAAAAATATTGCACACTTTCATCCATATTCCATCTTCTGCAGTTTTGTAGTTCAGATTCAGTCATGTCAAAATCAAGAAATTTTATGCTAGTAGAGGCAGGAAAGCTAGAGGGTTCCTCAAACTACATTGTTTGGGCAATTAAACTTAGTGTGATTCTAAAGAAAGAGAAGTCGTGCGATCTAGTTACAAAACTGGTTCCTTCAATTGGTTTGAACGATGGTCAAAAGGATGCCTTGGTTAACCAAAAGGCTAAGGCCGTGATGATCCTCACATTAACTTACAAAATGCACTCTACACAATGAAGATGGAAGGAGATTCCATGGAGGAATTTCTTGACAACGTCAAAGACATCACAACTATGTTGAACAAGATAGGAGAAGAGGTAAAGGACAAAACTCTTGTCAACATAGTTCTCCATGCGCATCCTGCAAGTTACAAAAGGTTCAAGTAGTCTATTGCAGGAAGAAAACTTATCTCTTCAATTGACCAACTCACTGGTGAACTTGTGCATGAAGAGCAATGAAGGCATACAATTTTTGGAAAGAATAGTGACCATGAGGCCCTCTTGTTTCGAACAAGGAGATTTAGAAGGAAATCATCTTTCAAAGATGGGTAGTTTTGAACTTCCGGGAGTAATTTTCCTCCTGTACATTCTTCAAATTTATGTAGCCCTCCTTCAAATACTAAATCCGCCATGGGGGA
>Ga0209208_10012549_pt1 | contig 10706 bp, 8 predicted proteins | sample S1TSphfallax_3_FD_187694 | JGI IMG/M metagenome (GOLD analysis project Ga0209208, IMG submission 187694) | Host-associated microbial communities from peat moss isolated from Minnesota, USA - S1T2_Fd - Sphagnum fallax MG (SPAdes) (version 2) | ecosystem: Host-associated > Plants > Peat moss >... | reverse complement strand
TTTTTTTTTTTTTTACAAAAAAAAAAAAAAAAAGATTACTTTTATAAATATGAACTAAATTATAAACTCCAAACTCAATGCTAGTAGTTACTAATTAACATCATGTGTGATTCACATGTTGAAATATTGTTTAGAAAGTTGAACATAGCCCGTAATGTTAAAAATTGTGATATTGTAATTGAGGGCACTTTGTTGTTATTAAGGCAATGTTAATTGCAAGCCCTTAAGACCAGTGTAGTCATACTTTAGAGGTGTAACATCCCTCTCACTTTCAATGAATAGGAGTAAAAACCATCCCCTTCAGATGCCTCATGATCTACAAAATGCTTAGGATGATGATATTATTCACATTGTGCTTTACAATGGATAAAGCTCTACGCTGGGGGACATTCCCAAAATAGGGGACATATGCCCCGATTGCCTCGTCCTAGGACTTATCTCATCATTCAGCCTCGCATTTTGGGAATGCCCCCACCTTTGCAAATCTATTTTGTCTCATTCAAGGCTGGGACATACTAGGCTACTCTCATATTGTAAGAGGCAGGTTTGGAAATCCACTGGAATGCGAAGTATCTTCCATGACATAATAAGGTGAAAGTATTAAACAATACGTTGTTACCTAGTTACTCTTTGTGGATTGTGGTTTCAAATTTGAGAGATACTTTGATTATCTCACTCAATAGACCAATATCAGATAATTTTTGCATCCAGGCTATATACTAAATTGTATTGTTGATAGTCTTTGCTCTATATCCTATATCTTCATTCTTGGAAAGCTTCCAAAGGAAAGGTGTGTGCACATATATAAGATGCACCCATCTGACTCTCTTTACGACGGATGTAGATACTGCTTGGATCCAAACCTTCTGTGTCATCTTAAGCCTCAATGGGTGGTTGTAGTATATACTGTGAGGGCTTAGCATTGTGAAGAAGATGGAGGGATAGATGGCGTAGCTAATGCAGTACATATTAGGCTACTACTATGATAATACAATTTTTACCATGAACTTTTCATTTCCTCTGGAATCTAGAAGCATACAAGGGTTTGTTATATAACAAGCCAACTCACCATAGAAATTGACTTCATGAATAAAATTCCACAAATCCTTTTCTCATTTGAAAACCTGCAGCAATTTTTTTGGTGTATCTGAAGGTATGCTTATAGAGTATGATGAGTGCTCTGATGGCCATGGGCTTTTAGGAAAAACAAAATGCCTGCACAGGCAGACATTTCACTTTTTGTAAAGTTCACAATCATTTTTTTCCTGTGATACCCAGCATTTAAAAAATTGCCACTGGCTTTTACTCCTTGTAGAGCAACCCAATTCGGTGTTTACACGAATTCCAGCCTGCAGTCAGCTCTGCCTCATGGGTCCCTTGTTCCCATAAAAACCCACCCCTCTGGGCTTTACCCTCCACATAATGTACTCAAAGCATCATCATCAAATCAGGTGCTATCAAACAATTTCAACCACTCCGAACCATGTGGATGACATACCAACCTTTGGCTTTTGTGCATGTTCATGATGCACTGTTTTGGGGAAATTCTTGGGGGTGTAGTGAGTCATGACTCCAAAGATCAGATTCACAACAACTGATAATAGTGTATATGGTCAGTTTGCAACTTCTGTGCCAGATATATAGGGTACAAAATCTTTTATGACACTAGCTGAACAAGATGTAGAATTGTTGAAGCACCAACAAAATGACAAGGGTGCCTAACCAGGCACTAGTACTTGCAAACCAGGATCTACCTACTAAACCAACCCATGCAAAAAAATTTGGACCTGTGTGAACAACTTAGTATTCTAACTGAATACAAATTTGCTCAACTCAAGTAATCAGAGCTGATGAACAGCACCTACAAGCATACTAAATATCCAAAGTTAACCTTACTCCACTGTGCACACCAAAATTCCTTAGATGAAAGAAAATCAAGAATCTTCTCTCCTCACCTGCCCTACAATGTCAAGACAAACTATCACACAAATACATTGCTCCTGTTTTCCCATCAGAAGCACCTGGATCCCCATGATCTACACCTTCTTTTTAGCATGCATGGCACTAGTTTCTTGAGCGTCCTGTTTCATGGAGTACAGTTTATATGTCCAGACACTAAGGAATAAGATGAGGCCAACCCCAGCTGTCATCCAGGACCAAAAAATCCAGTGAGGCATTGGCCTGGGGTAGAGACCTGGAGAAATAAACAACTCAAAATGAGATCCACAACAAAATTTGGTTCAAATGGAGAAACCAAATGGACAAAGTGTTTGAACACATGAAAAGAACTTCACAATGATGACTATGCATAGTACTTGACAAGGCTTTATTCAAAATGCAACCACATTTACCAAACCTATTTGGTAATGACATTTGTTGAAAACAAATTGTACCTTGTCCAAATTTCACACAGATCAGGGTTTCCACAATAGCTATTGCAACAGCCAACCAGCAAAATGCACCGAGTTTTTTCGTAGGCTTCCTGCACACACTTGAGAGTGGTAAGACAAGTGTATAACTTTGCTTAAGATAATAAGGATGGAAGTCACATAACAAGAGGAAGAGAATGCTAACCCACCAAGAAACACATGAATGGTCAAAGACCAGGAAAAGCAATAAAAGGACACTTCATAACATCAACAGAAAGCTCAAAAATTGTTTCATAGCACAGAGCTTCTTGACCATGAAAGAATCACCCAAAGCACCCCTGAGATGAGTGAAAAAATTATACTGACAGAAAGACTTTCTTACCTTGTCTGGAGGAAGGAATTGTACTCCCGAATTGCAGGATTTGCAATGAGCCACCAGATGAGTAGACGGTATGAATTGAGAGGGTTGCGAGGAGGAATCCAGAGGCACAATTTCAGAAAGAATGCATTCACTTCAACAATCAAAATCAAGATTGCCAACCCAAGAACTTGCACAAATCGTGCAGGCCCCATCAGAGGATTCCATTCATCCTTGTCCCAGTAGGCTGGTGTGAATTGCCCAAGGGACCTTTTCACCTGCATTTTTCTCAGAGTCAACACATTGCTAATAGATGGGATTGATTAGCACAATGATGGCATCAAGGGAACCCAGCAAAAGAAATCAGACAGAAAGCACCCAAAATAGGCAAGTGCAAGCAGATGTTATCAATAAGTCTTAATAAAGTAGTGTCACAGAAATGGCTGCTGAAAGTGGTCCACATGTATCTGTTGCAGTGATGGACAGTATTTATACGCTTTTGCAATAGAATTCAGCTTATTCACTCACAAAACAGATCTAAATTCTGCATGATATCATACATTGGGTGGAAAGAAGAAAGAGAGTAAGTATACACACCTTACCCATTATTGATGTTTGACGGCTAAGGCCAACCCAAACATATGTCTTCCCATCAAAATACCGCACTGTCTGCATTCCTGCCCAGATACCTTTTACACGCAGAAACATCTTTCCAGCATTATTCCAATTGCTCTAAAACAAACAGGCTGCAAATGCAAGACACTTTCAGTGCCACATCAAAGAGGGATGTGACCAAAACATGTGGCCCCAAGGATATCTCTAGCCACTTAGAGATCATTTATTTCCCAACTCCTACTGCTGCCAGAAATAAGATTACACCTTCCTAAACCTAGCATGTGTGGAGCAAATATTTCAGCCAAGACTGGGAAACCATTTTTGTGATAGAGGAATCTACTTGAGACAAAGGTAGATGCAGCAGGCTGCATATAAGTGCTAGAAATGGGTGCAAGCAAGCTGACTGTATACAAACTTAAGAAAAGACTCAAGAAATAGCAGGCATTTGGATAAAAAGAAAGGGTCCTAACCCTAACACAAACAGAAGTGCAACACAACTTCAAAAGTTAACAACAAATAGCAATGTACAGACACACAGGCAAAGTAACCAGCTGCTGTTTGTTGGACAGTGTGCTAAAGAAAAAAACTCATCTACAAGCAGGTAGAGTAAAGCACCAATCCAGTTGCAGATTAGAACATCAAGGATGATGCTGTCCCACCAGCACTCATTGAAGTTAGGAAGCATATGGTTCAATGTTACCTGCACAATCCCCAGGTCAGCCATTCCTCTGAACCAAACACAAGCACAGTACACACATTTGCAGCAATACAAATCATAACCAATAATATCTCATGTGACTGGTTGCGTACAAGCTCAAACTCAAAGAACTCTCAAAACCTTATGGGTTGTGTCAAGGTTCTCCAACTTCTCATTTTCAGGCTGCTGGGTCAACGCATTTGATACATGAAAATATACTTAACTTTCCTTGAAGACCCAAGACACCTTTACATTTATGTGCATAAATTGGTGAGAAAGGAATAGAGACATTTAGAGTTGGGTTTCCACATTGTGACCATACACCCCATGCCCAGCAAGAATGAGGAGGGAAGAGATAATCCAGCATACAGGTGGCCTACCTCCATCACCTCAAAGCCAATGGAAAGCACCCACAAAAGTGGCAAGTTGCGGACCATAATGGCCTTTCCCCACCATCCCAGAATATGTGCTATCACAAACTCGTCAAACAATGTGTCCTGCATCATAATTCATGGGGTAATATGACCATGATGGGGAAACAGCACAACTGCCTTCGTGGTAATTATGACAAATGGACTATGCATTACTTCACTCAACAGAAAAGTCCAGGTCACTCTGTCCAGAACCTGAGAGAAACCCTGGCAACCTCTGCTTTGATGGCATACAAAATCCAGGAGGACAATCACCTACCCAGACATTAGCAAACTTGTTGGTGGGATTCTCTGGTGTATAGATACGACAGTCTGCTCCATATGACCTCTCTTTCAACTCTGCCCATGCAACCAGCATCTTGAATGAGTTGCTTACAAAGCACCAGTTTTCCTGTCTGTCTGGGACAAAATAAAACCTTTTATACTGAGGCTGAATCAGCATCTGCAACATGCCAATCTTGCTTTCTTTCTGAAGCACATTGAATCCCAGTCACGCCACAAATAGAGAGTACACAGGAAGGCAGGACATACCCACGCCAAGTTCAGGATGAAGAAACTTAAGAAATCTGCGGGCATCATCCCGCTTCTGTTGCACAATAAAACCACCGTCAGTTAAAAATAAAGCATAACTCAAAAAGAAAGAAAGAAAGACCAAAGTAGCTGAAGGACTCATTTAAGATGTGAGACAGAGGCCGACACAGCACCTGACCTGAAAAAGAAGAAAGGTAAGGAAGACCATGTAAACTACTGCAATCCCATGGATCAATCGCCAGAATGACGGGTGTGGTCTGACCAGTATCCTGACATGCAGAGAGAAACCCGAAAAATCCAGTCAAAAATGTAATCAGATTGAGTTTGTAAGTTCTTTCTGAAATCAATGTCACATCCAGCACAGATCTACTTACACCTGCAACAACTAGACATCAGGCTACCAAAAGGGAACAAATTCAAACACAATTATTGAGTGAGACAGTTACGTTGGCGGTGCTTGCAGCAAGCAATAACCCAGAAACACTGCAATTGCTGCCCACACACCCCTGCACAAAAAACCACAGAAAACCCATCATTGCATCCCTGCTACATACAAAAAAGAATTCACCAATTCCCTTGCATTTCTCCTTCCCTGCAAAACTACACCAAATGAATAATACTTGCAACCAGATTCAGCCAAACCATTCATGAAACTGACAAAACAAAGCATGAAAGAGACAAGAAATTTAGAGGAAAAAACATTACGCTTTGGTATTTGAAGCTGTGTCAGTATCTGCATCAAACTCCTTTGCCTGGAATGCCCCACTTGCCCACCTGCAATCCATATACCCACAAACCAGCACAATGCCCCTCCTCTCTCACACACTTTGCCACAAGTACACAGATTCCAATTCCACATGCTGCAAAGCTTGAGTTTGCACACATACCCATTTGCAGTCACAGACAAAAAAGAAAAAAGCTGACATTCAAGAGCTGAGACTATAACTCACCCAACCATTCCACAAAGACCTTGAGAGTGCACACCAGAAGAGGCAAAGGAGGAAAGCAGCCAAAAGACTTGGTATATGGATATCAGCAGATTGGAAGCAGATTGAAAGAAAGTAGAACAAAAGAACAAAAGGGCAATGGGAAAAACCCTTACACCAAGAGGCAGGCTCCCACAAGAAGCACGGTGATAGTGCGAGGTTTATAGAGCCAGGCAGTCCATGGATCCAAGTCGCGCACGATGCTCCATGCCTTGCTTTCGCTGTCCTCTCTCACCAATGTCTCCCCCTCCTCCTCCTCACCATCGTCATGCGCCAGGTGGTCTCCTTGCGTTTCCACAGAGCCGCTACTACGCTCCACCACTTCTCTCCCCATCTCTCTCTCTCTGATCCCCGATTCCGAAACCCCTCTCTCCCTCCCTCCCTGCATGCCTGCAAAGAAAGACACCAGAATGCTTCTCACCAACACACACACACTACACTACACTATTCTGGAGTGTGCAAAGCTCCGGAAACATGTTGTATTGCTTCTGCGGTTGCTGTCACGGAGTCCAACACGCGTCGTTAGTTGCGAGTTGCGACTGGTTCCTGGGCTGACCTAGCCTGCCCTCGTGTTCGGTTTCTTTTTTCTTTTATTGTTTTAGTCTTTGTGCTGTTCAGGGCTTGCAGACGTGGCGGAATATGCAGGAATAGGTTGTTTTTGTGTGTAGGATTTTTGCGAAGTTTGCTTTCTATACATGGCTGGCTGGCTGGTGGTTGCCGCTACACAAGTAAAGCTTCTCTGTGCACCTGAAGCGCACAGGAGAAGAGGTTTTACACTTGGCTGCTGCTGTTGCTGCTGAAGATAAGCATCTACTGAGCAAGCGATCGTGGTAGGTCCACCCGGCATACTCTTCATCTGCTTCTACTGCTATCCAGAAAGTGCTCACTGCTGATGAAAATTGGAAAAACTCAGTTTTTCAGGAGGAAGAAGAAGAAGACGACGAAGAAGAAGAATAAGAGGAAGGAAAATAACGCACAGCAGATGTTGCAACAACAACAACAACAACAACAGGAGGCTGATAATAATTTCGAGGCTACGAAACGCAAGCATTTTCTTCACACCTTCCACATAGATAGACGGAGAGTGAGTGAGTGAGTGGGGGATCAAATCTTTTTCCCGGTTTTCAGATGCACAGATTTCAAGCAGGATAAAAGGGCTGGAGCACTATTGTTCGGAGCCTTGGAGCTGATGATGGAGCTGATGATCATCGTGCTGCTGCTGCTGCTGCTGCTGTCTATTTGGGTGGCTAATTTTGGAGATTTTTGTTGCCATCGCTGAAATTCGTGGGAGAGATGTGGTCTGGAAAGTATATATATTCTTGTCGCCTCTGCTACAAGTAAGTATCGTCATAGAGAGGGATACAAGTGTTTGTGGGCAAGTGTGTGATGAGCTTCTGTTTGAAATTTAGGGTATGTGCATTCCCCAAATAAGGGGCCTAGGCCAACTTTTAGGCCTGGATCTCTACAATTCCCACACTAGGTTACAACCAGTGTTGGGCCGCTCATTGATGTTTTTCAATATCCACCGGATCAGTTATTAGATTTTTTTTGTTTTTTCATTTACACAAAGGGTATCAATTTTTTTAATTTTTTAAAATTTTCAGAGACCCACCTGGTATCAACTTGTTGGAATAACCAGGCAATAAGGGTATCAATCTTTTTGTAACTTTATGGCTAAGAACCAGCTTGTATGCATAAGGGTTCGTTTTTGCAAGACCCTCTTGAAAGTCAGCCAATATAGTGCCTAGGCCAGTTATCAAATAAGTACATTTCTTGGCTTTTTCTTAAAGCAAGTTTTTTTATCAACCTTCTTATTTTCATTCTTTTCATATTAAGCAAAACTCTGAAACTCTCATTGTGCAATCAAACTCTCATGGAACCACCCACTATTCCATTACATTCACACATTTACATGAAGGGTGAATTGGATCAAACTCTCACAATCTACTAAGATACTATCTTGATGACTTGCTAATTACAACTCTTTAAACCCATTCAATCCTGGTTCCTTATAGCTTTATATTTCTAAACTTGCATTTCTCTCTCTTAACATAATTATCTTTCTAGACATAACTTCATTTTCACATTCTGAAATTGAATGACTAATAACCCAATAGCCTTTTTATTTTCTATTGACTCATGCACTCTTTCACAAAACTTAAAAGCCAAACTTTCATCTTTCAAACCCAACTGAGTCCTAATTCCTTGCATTTCTTTCTCTAAACATAATTATTTCTTTAAACATAATTTTACTTTCACAATTTGAAATTGAATGACTAATAACCTATAAGGCCTTTCTATTTTCTATTGACGCATGCACTCTCTCAAAAAAACTTAAGAGCCAAACCTTCATCTTTCAAACCCAACTCAATTTAATTCCTTGCATTTCTCTCTCTAAACATAACAATCTAAAATTGCATGAAACTATCTATCTTTCATCTACGGATCATCAAAACCTAATGAAACATGATTGATCCATGTTATGTCATCATTTCCTATCCACCACTTCCTACCTTAATTTACTTTTGGTTCATATAGTTGGTACATGCAAGTTCTATGGAGGGTTTAATAACAATGTGCAATGAACATAAAATTATTACAACATGTTTGTTAAGCGTTAAATTAGTTCACATAACAACTCAATTTAGGCCACTTGCCACCTGCCCCTTGGAGGATATCTAAGGGGTGTCACAATTAGGAAATGAATTATCTTTTTCTTTGGATATAACATATATCCTTTGGTTTTGTATGATCCAAATAACTACCCTTTCGATTTGCAACATTATCCTCTTACTCTTATTACAACTAACCACAATTCCAAACCAGGGAATCACAACCCATTCAAAATGAACTCTCTCTATTTCTCTCTTTCTAGATATAATTACTTCCTTTTGCCTTATTTAATCTAAATAGCACTACCCTTCCTATTCAAAACCTTATCCTTTTACTCTTGTTATAATAACCACAACCCTAAACCAAGGAATCACACCCAAGAACACACACACAACATGTGTAGCAAGTGGGAACAACATTCCTCAAAACAAAGTTTCACACATCAAAAAAAAAAGAAATTTACATGGTTACTTAATCTTTAGTTGTGGATCTTCTCTCCACCAAGCTCTTACTCTTGCTTAATTCAACATTATCATGTCTACCAATATTTCTTCCTTTCTATCATACCTTTATTCACAACCTTGTTAACAACATTAATTGTCCCAACTCCTTGAAACCAAGCTTCTTTTCTTAACTTCTTTTGCTTTCACAAGAAGATAGACCTTTATTTTTTGTTCTTAAGTGTCACCCTAACACTATTCAGCTTTCTTTTATTTTATACTTTTAACCTACAAGACCAAACACTACTTCCCAACACCTATTCCCTCTTTGCCCCTTGAATGGAACAGTGTCAATAATTTTCATTGAATGATAGCCATCTTTCACAAACGTTGCCTTCTACGAAACACTTCCATCACTTGCTTGGGGGGTTGCCCTCCTTGGAAACTGACCTCTCGATGATGTAAAAGTTGCCCCCCTTGCCTCATCTTGCCTCCTCATGATTTGCCTAGCCCCTTAACAGCCCAACATCATCATCAATCCTCACTTTCTTTCATTCCTTCACACACTATTCATCACTTTAAGAGGTGGAAAAGTAATCAACAATGTTTTGCACCCCTTCCCAACTTCAAAAAGAAAATATTGCTATTGTTTTTACTTGACCCTAATTATTTGCACTTTCCCGAAACCATCTCCCCCATACTCATACCTTTCTAGTTAGCAAACTTGATTAGTCTAATCAAAACAAAATAACCATGTCCTAACCTATTCCAAGCCACCTTCCCTCGAGTAGTCCATTTGCGACAAGATCCAACCCCCTTATCTTATCCCATGAATGCAAAGTCACTTCAAAACTTTATTAACCATCTACTTAATCTTGACAAAAATTGGGTTAGGCTAATTGGGGCCAACAATGCTACCATCACCAAATTATACCTCTTCATCTATCCCCTACAAAATGCAAATTTGAACTCCTACTGATGCCAACAAAACATTTTGAGTTACCATAGTGAACTTAGGTGTTTGAAAAAATCTCCAAAAACCATGACAATAACATGTGAACAAGAAATTGTGATACATGTCATCATTGATGACACCATTGAAAAGCAGCACCCACATTGTCAAGGAACAACCCGACATTGTTAATGAATAGCACCCAAGCTCACAAGTTGAGTAAACAAGATCTATTGATGATTTTGCTTTTGGGAAGGCAAGGACTAAAATCACTAAAATCCAACTCAGTGATAGATTAGTGAGAATGTGTACCTTGCAAACCTACTAGCTAGTGTGGGTAGACTTTTTGTACCATCCTCTAGCATATCGTTATTTTATTTTGGCAATGGGAAAACTTTCTTAAAAAGTTCCCCATTTCTTGAGCTTGTTCATGCTTGTTTCGAAGTGCATTTTTTGTGATTTTTAGCTTGCTAGGATCAACTTGAATGAGTGCCCTAGACTTTAGACTTCAAACTTTTACAAGATAGGGGAAAAACATGTTTCTCTCCTTTCCTCAATGATGGTGATGGCAAAACTACTCAATTAAATCTTCATGAGTCTCCAAGTCATTTTACTCCTCTTAATCTTAGCTGATTTTGGTTTTCTTTATTGTTAATTTAATTTCCCAAGAAGGCTGATTTTTGTTTTTGAAGTCATTTTGAAACCTAATGCCCC
>Ga0209208_10012548_pt1 | contig 10706 bp, 12 predicted proteins | sample S1TSphfallax_3_FD_187694 | JGI IMG/M metagenome (GOLD analysis project Ga0209208, IMG submission 187694) | Host-associated microbial communities from peat moss isolated from Minnesota, USA - S1T2_Fd - Sphagnum fallax MG (SPAdes) (version 2) | ecosystem: Host-associated > Plants > Peat moss >... | reverse complement strand
TTCTAAAAACCTTTTGCCTTTTAATGCTAAGAATGCTAGTCAATGACGCAACATAAGAGAATTGAAAAAAATATGACTCATTGCCAGTGACCACCTTTGTTATATCACAAAATTGTTATACAAAAGAGGCAAGGGGTGACACCCTTCCCCCTTCTCTCTCTCTCTCTCTCTATAGTTCTGGAATTACAAATGTAGTATCAAATGTGTGTTGTTGACTTGATCCTTTTCTATTCCAAGAGCTTTGGGATTCACTTGGCGTCCTCTGAAGCTCCATGTGTGAGCAAATTCCAACTTCTGTCCTCTTTTTACTGCCATTTTGTACTAGAGAATGTGCCTCTTGATGGTCAGTTCTCCCACTCACACAGTTCCTAGGCAAAACCCGGAATTGGCCAGGTGAGCCATCACTAGGCAAGCCTGGCAAGAAGGCAGGCCTAGCCTGGTAGAATCAACCACCAAGGGCACATTCCTTGGCATACATATCAGGTTCCTTGCATTCAAAAGTCAGGGCAACTCCCAGAATAGCACCAGGGTTCCCTCTTCTGTAGCTACTCATCTTACTAATGGAGGCATGTCAGAGCACCAAGACTAGGGTGGTGGCATGCAATTAGGGTGCAGCAGCACCTACACTAGCACCTCCACCTTCTTGAGTAATGCCTCTTCAAGGTAATAATTACCCAAGGAAATGTTGAAAATGGACTCTGTGACCCTGGATTTAGTCCCTGATTCTCTCCTAACCAGTTTCACCGGAGATCCAAGGAGTGCTCTGCAAGAGAAAATCTCTGGGAATTTCAATGTGATTAGTTGCCCTGCTTCTAGTTTCACCCTGCGTACATTGCAGGTGTTTTGAATCATACTTCAATCATATGAATGGAACAAGCACACCTACCAACATGGGTATTGTAGTCAATCCACTTGCTATCAGCAATTTTAAGATGAAAATCAAAGGGATCCCAACTGCCTTGCAGAGTCTCCTAAAGTTTAGTCAAAGATGAAAAATAACACAGAAACAATTTGCCATACCTATTAAGTCTACTGAGAGACTCCTCAAATTAAACTCAAGGACCCATAGCTTCATCAACATTGAGTAGACACTCACCCTGTAAACTTGCTGTTTTCCAAGCTTTAACAGAAAGCTTGAGATGCTGCCTTGGTAACTGATGAAACAGTCAGCATCAGCACACGAGCCCAGATTCCAATGTCAAAATCTTATCTTAGCAAGACGACCAAGCCAATAAGTGCCAAAATGAATTGTTCTACAAGGATAAAATATGACATCAAGTACAATGGGGTGTGTGCTAGCCTACACCATCCTCAAGCATCACCAAAACAGGGTCAAGGATGGACACTCACATTCATGTGTGAATATTTTACCTAAATATGCCCATACAGTGGATGTTTTGTCATCCAAAAAGCAAAAGGAAAATCTGAGGAAAAATAAAAAGAGAATACAAGAAACTCCAAGAAATGAAGTGGAAAACAAGCAAGCCATCCCAGTCACAGAATGATAAGGAACAAAAAAAAGTAATGGACAGCAGTCCATTGACACCCTCATTTCTGAACTACAGCATGAAAAGCAAAAAATTCACATCCCAGGGAAAGCAATCCTTGGAAAGCTACGACCATGCACCAATAGACATCCATGCTCTGAGACTGATTTTGCAGCTCCAAGCTCACTTCTGTGTCTTTCATTTTCCCTTCACCCTGCAAAATAAACAGCAAGTTTTGCCCAAAAACTGGAACCTTGTTGCCAAAGACTAACTACTGTGGAGCACTGATCCAAAAAGATCGTACCCTCACAACCTAGCCTTGCTATGCACAGGTTTGTCTTGCTGTCATGAATTAGTACCTGCTCTGGTCAGCAGACCCACAAATTAATAAAAGCCTTCACAAACAACAGAGAAGTGTGTTGCTGAAGAAAATTCTGATTACCACCATTATTACCAAAACTGTGCAGACATGTACAGCCATCTGATTAATGAGTGCACTTAGGTCAGCAAACAAATGAGTATGACCACACAAGATAATGATAAGCTCCCTCATCATATCAAATCAGTGTTAGCTGTGTGTTCATGTTACAAGTTTGGCCAACTGCTCAAGTAGGTGTAGGAGTCAAGACAATGCTGGTAGTTAGCCATCAACATGTGGGCCTCCTCTTGGGATAAATCCCCAGACATCACATAAGCATCAGTCTGGGCACGCAGCTGGTGCAAAAGACCCAGATCGGCATGGTGGGTACTGCACAACACCTGCCCCACACTCTGACCTGGGAGCACATGTTCAATTAAAAACCTTCCATCCCCTGTTGCTCGCACATGCACCACATGAGTGCTGCCAAAAAGGTTGTGTGCACTCCCCAGTACCTCCTGCAACCAGATGTACCAAGTCCAAATGTCATAACATTCGAATCAGAATTGGCATTCCCACCAATCCAGGAAGCAAGCCATTCTCATGAACAAGACTTAGCAGCCACATCAAAGAAGACCATGGTGTCTTGTTTGTATGGAGCAGGATAAAAATGTCTTGAACCCATTTACCTGATAAACACCACCAAGAAACAGTCCTAGGTAGTATGGTTCTCCTTCATGTAGATCATGGACAGGGAGCACACTGCTGATGTCACCAGAGGCACCTACAAAGCGATCGATCTTGCCATCACTGTCACATGTCAAGTCAGCTAGTGTGGCCAGAGTTGTGGGCTTTTCTGTTAGTCGGTGCAAAGGCATTATAGGAAAAATCTGGTCGATGGCCCATGAATCTGGTGCCGAGCGGAACACTGACAAATTCACATGGTAGGTAGCTGCCAAGGAGAGACGCAATTCATCTGAAAGCTGTGGTGCAAATGTCAACATCTGTTGAGATACACAGTCATACAAGGCTTCAGCTTGCGCCCTCTGCTCTAGGCTCAAGCACCCCAGCTTAAATAAGCTACCTGCCTCCTCCCTTAACTGCTTTGCATCATTGTATGCCTCCTGCGCATTGCCCACCTCCATACTGCTATAAACCTGCACCAAACATTCTTTCATCAATCGTCAAACCTGGCAATGGAGCAGTGATGCCTATGTGTGCAGAAAACAAAAGCACACTCACTGCAAAAATATGAATGTACCTGATAGAAAGTGGAAAGCAAGTACTCCCCTGCCCCCTGTGAATGTATACTTCGTTGATTTCCCTCCTTTGGTGGACAAGCACATGCAGCTGCGTCTTTTGCTAAATTGTCAATATTCAGTGTTACAGAGTGGTATGGATAGTGGCTGGCACTTAGGACATCAAAAACCAGCACTGATGAATGAGATGCAAGGGCTCGCCCACTCTCAGAGATTATAACTGGCTCTGCAACGCCTTTGAGAAGGCAGGCATCCATCAGTGCAGCCACAACATCATTTGCGTAGTTCTGTACCCAACCCGTACCTCAACTGAGAAGTTCCCCTCAAGCTATAGTGGTTGAGAAGCAGATCATAATGCACACTCAAGCTTCATTTGAATTAACTTGAGCCAATACAACACAGAACAGCAAAATTATCTGAGAAAATGCTAGCAGGTGAGAGGATGAGAGTAATTGTTTATGGCCACAAATGTGCAGACAGCTATGTGGAGAAGAAGGGAAGAGAGCAGAAGGGATATGAGGAATGAAGTCTGTGCAGGACACTTCATTCATCATATCCTTGCAGTTTCTGACCAAACACAGACAAGAAGTTCACAAAGAAAACAGGGAGGACAGCAATGCTGACAGTCAGGCCTACATACACAAGAAGGGATGAAAGTATCACCTGCATACTGTAATTGGCAGAAGCAGATGATTGACTTTTGGTACCATCATAATCAATTCCCAGTCCTCCACCCACATCAATGAAACCCTGTAGGAATAGATGAACATGCTGAGTAAGATACATGATGGAGAATGCAGCAGGCACTGCCACTTGTCTATTTCAAAAAAAGTGTGTAAAGGGTAGGAATTACCATGGGTGCACCCATGCGAGCAAGCTCACAATAGGTGTGGCTGCCCTCACGCATGACCTCCTTAATAGTTAAGATTGAGGAGATCTGGGATCCAATGTGAAAATGCAGAAGCTGGAGGCAGTCCAGCATGCCTTCCTGTATTTCATCAACAATCAGGCAACATAACTTTATTGATTTTACTTGCCTATGAATGAAGATCTAGTACCATCTTATATGCTCCTCAAGGATTTTCTTCCAATAACTGCCATCTGGCACTTGACCCAACTAGTGTGCTTTGCTGCAGTGAATCACCTATAGCAGACTCAAAACCAAATGGTCCAATCTCCCTGTGACCTAGATCCTGAACCTCAAAAGAACCAAGGTCAACTAACAATCAAATACACTGCCAAATACACACCTGCCTTAGCTGATGTACCACAGCGACAATTTCATTCACAGTGAGCCCAAATTTGGAATTATCACCAGATGTATTGCCCCAGTGTCCATTGTGCTTGGTGCTCATCTTAGCACGCAAACCCAGGATAGGTCGCACACCTAGCCGGTTGCTACAGCTGATTACCTCCTCCAACTCCTCCATCTGCAATTACCAGAACCAGCTTCAGCCTATCACCTTGTATGGGTCTCACTGAATGGAAAAAGCATTAGACTCAAATTGAGTGGCCTAATAGCACTGCATGGGTAAGAGAAAATTATAAGGCATGATTCTCACACTTCAAACACCCAGTGACCAGGGGATTCAGAAGTCTTCCCCATGCTTTCTCAAATAGGCCTGTATTTCAGGCATACCTTATTGGATACCTCCCATCATGCCCATCCATACAAACTTATCAAATCAGCAGAAATGAAGACTGAGATAAAACAATATACACCTGTTCCAAGACTAGCACAGCATGGATGCCCAGCCGTTGTGCCAGAAGAACATTGTTCACATATGCTGAATCCTGCCATTGAGATTTGAGGTAATGAGAAACTCATGCACCCCTCTGCATGACATTATAGCAAAGGAGAGACTTGAATAGTCTTGTACAGTGGATAAGCCACAGTAAGTACACTCTATATAGCATACAAAACCTGGAACATTCACCAAGTTGCTAGAATAAACTACAATATAGCATATGCAAACTAGGTTCCTCCAAACAGAGACAGTCCACAATGGCCAAATGAACTTAGTTTCAGAAAATAGTACTCCTCAAGAAACAGGGGAAGCAAAGACAACATACAGGGGTCAGCAAGGATCGTGGTATGCCTTGTATCCATTACAGATCAGCAGCCTTCCGGCTCTACTGCCCAGCTTGGCCATGGCTATCAGCAACTCTGGCTTTGACCCAACCTCCAGACCAAACCCGCATTCAACAATCTGCTCCACCATATGACGTTCATGGTTACATTTGATTGGAAACACGCCCTGAAACTGTTGCTGCACACCCTCTCCACAACATTGATTTCAATCCTCCATGATTCCATCCCATTCTCCAAACAAGCAGAAACGAAAGCAATCTTCCAACAGACAAAAGAAGAAAATGTGGATCATTGAAACTCTTGACATCCCCACTTTAATCCAACCCATGTCCAGCCCCTGCAACACCAGATTCCAGATAGCACAATGTGGATACGGTGCATGAGCCATCTTTGCACACTAGGAGGAGCAAACCAGATACAAGCAAGTGCAGCAGATGCCTTCACCGATCATAATACATGACACATCTGGAGAGGCAACAGGAGGAGTCTGGAGAGTGAGCAAGACCTTGTAATTGAATTTAGCTGCAGCCAAAGAAAAGCAAGTCTGCAACTCCAGCATGCGGTGGTGCAGAATGTCAGGAAACCGCAAGACCAGAGGAAGGTGGATGTGGTTTGCTGCCAGCGTCTCTATCACCGCAACCAAGTCCACCTCGTCCGTCCCTGTCCAACTGCATGTCAATCCTCTCCTCGAAACCTCTTTCAACACCAAAAAGAAATGGCACCATGGCTGCACTAAAAAGAAGTGTGACTGAGAGTCTGATGACCCCTAATAGAGGGGAAGGAAAATCATCAAAATCCAAACCCGCCACCACCAATTAAACCCTAATCTGCTATCTTGATGATACTTTGTGGACAAACAGCATGAAATAAAACCACGAAAAAATCCGTTCCACAAATGCGGTGAAGAAAGCAAGCACCTTCAGCAGATCCCGAAGGACGAACACAAAGATGTCCTTGAGAATTGATGACGAAATAGGGGGCACCCCATCCCTGCAATCGGTAGAGCTCGCTCGAATCATGCTCCGTCCACGTCCCCTCACCACGACTCTCCACCTCTTCTTGACCGGAGATGGAACCATGTCCAAATAAGGACTCTGCAACCACTTGCGATGCGCTACCTATTCTCCTCCACTTCTTCTTCCTCTTCTTTTTCTTCTTCTTTTTCTGCTCCTCGTCCTCGTCCTCCTTCCGCTCCCTATTCTTACTGCTCTCATGCGCGGATGTGAGGATTTACTAAACGCCAGCTTCTCAGAGCATTGCTGCTGCACATGGCGAAGAAAGGTGAAAGCTGCTGTGGTGCGCTGCGATGGACGCCAACTGACATGGCTACAGAGGACGAGATGAGGCGGCTGCTGCTGCAGCAACACCTTGGAGAGAAGCTCCATATCGCAACAACAAACCCCACCACAAAGACCACACAAAGACCACGCAACTTTGGTGAAGAGTCAAGGTGGTGGTTGGAATAGGTAACTTACGCCCATTAGTAAACCACTGCTGATTTTTGGCTATTGCGTATACCTTGCCCTAAGGTCAGTTTCGCCATTAAATATTCCTCAAAATATAGTGAAATGAAATTTTGTGAAAATATGAAGTTGTCATGTTGAAAATCATCATAATTATCATATGCCACATTCTGAATAATTTCACTATTCATATCACAATATTATAATAAATAATGGTATATATATATAATTTCAAATTTTAAAAATGAGTTCATTTTTTGAAAGAAAATAATCATTCGTTTTGTCAATGTGGAAACTGACCCTAGGCTACGGTAGATTCATTATAGAGTATAGTAGTAGCTTAAGGGATTTTTATAGGCCCCTAGGTAATAATAATAGGTCTATTTTTAATATGAGGTTTTTTTAAAAAGATGATATTTTTGCTTGTGTTGAAACTTGAGATTACTTACAAAGTTAAAATATCTTGAAGGATTTTGGTTTCTTTTTAGAAGATTTTTTTTGAAGATTATATTTTTGCATGGTGAAATATTTGAGTTTCCATAATTCTTCTTTTGCCTTAAGATACTACTTTTTAATGTAATGGCAAGGCCACAATGTGACACACTTTTGTATTTTGGGTAGGGTAAGCATGCCATTTTTAAAAAAACAATGTTATAAGATCGTTGGTTATGGATGTTTCAGGGTTCCATGAAATGATATGTAAACCCCTTGCATATGCATGGGCCGGTTGGAAGTATGTGGGTGCAAATCTTGTCTTATTGTACTTTGATCTTCTTGCTCCCCTTTTCTTGTTCATAGGAAAATGTTCAAGCATTTTCTTATCTCTTTCCAAAGACAATTGTAATGATTGTGAAAACTTGTGGTTTTTGAAAGCTTTTCTTTTGGTGTTGTTGATGCATTTTTTTGTGTTGATGGTCCTCTACATGGTCGATTATCTTATATATAAAAGCAACAGTGTCTGTCTGTGTAGGCTTGTGTAGGCAGTGCCTGGAAGATTCTTCCAGTCATTGCCTGTTCCCCAGAAATAACTCATTTGAACACACTGAACAGGGCGTTCTTTATTGTCTCAGTTTTTGGCCACCTGGAATTTGCTTGCACCGGAGGGGTTCACCAAAACCTAGACATGGAATTTTTAAGGACATGATTTTTAGGACGTGAAATTTCAATTTTGGGACGTACACGATGTGGGTTTCCAAGACCCAAACCTGGAAATTTTTTGGACATGATTTTCAGGACGTGGGATCCTCAATTTTTGGAGACCTAGAGTTTGCACTCCAGGTTTCCAAGACCCAAAAAAACTTGGGAAATTTTAGGATATGGTTTTCAAGACATGGTTTTCAAGACTTGAGATCTCAACTTTAGGGCCTGGGAAATTTTAGGATATGGTTTTCAAGACATGGTTTTCAGGACTTGGGATTTCAACTTTGGGGCTTGGATTTTCACACTCGTGGTTTCCAAGACTGAAACCTGAAAACTTTTAGGTAGTGATTTTCAGGATGTGGGATCTCAATTTTGGGACTTGGATTTCACATAGGGGTTTCACAGTGCATTATAACTATCCACAACATTTATAAGTTTTATTTTTATGTCAATGTTGATGCATTTATTGTGTTGACCTTTCAGTTTCTAGTTGGTCATGATCATGACGTTCATCTTTTTTTGTGTTATTAATGCATTTGTTGTTCATTTTTTTTCTGGTCAGTGACGATTATGATGTTTTTTTCTAGTGTTGTTGATGCATTTTTTGTGTTGATCGTGATGATTGGAAGCTCATTTTTTGTTGCTAGTGATCCATTTGGTTCATCTAAGTTTAACATTTTTCCTACCCCCTTTCCCATGTACATTTAGCTAGTTGCTAGAAAGGTACAACTTTGCTATAACATGCCTACACATTCACATTCCATCCATTGCCCATTTTCTAACTTCACTAATTTTTTATCAAACTATCATTAATGTGTTATTGATGTTTATAACTATGTATTCAAAATATGGGTTTGCTTGCAAGCTTGCTTGAATGTTCTAATGAAAGTATTCACCCATTTTTTTTATCCTTGTTACAAACCAAACTTATGCAAATTGTGCCTTACCTAGTTTCTTTAATATTTACTATGTGTTAACAACAATATTTGTTAATTTTCTAACATGTTTTTCTTCCCTCTCCTTTCACCCTTTCACCTTCCTTCTATGATTTGTTCTACTACTACCTTATCCATGATTTTCATTTGCAAGATAGTTAAGTATTCAATAGATGTCACAATGTCTGACTGTGAATAATTTACTAATACTTTTCTACTTGCTATTTGTTTTGCAAGCAAATGGTTGTGAAAGTTCATTGCCTTTTGGGTGAGGTTTGTTGAAACCTCAACTTATTATAGATCATAACTTTGATCATTTAAGTTGATTACATCTTCTTCTTCAGCATTATTTGTTACTATAAAATTGTGATGCATTTTCACATAATATCAATGTTATGGCTCCTCCTAGTAACAATTAGTGGTTGATTTTACAACTATTCTTACTATGTTAAATAGTTTTGCAACTATAGATTATTCCTCTTCTTGTTGATTCACTAATTTGATCCTTTGATGTGTAATGATCATCACCTTCACCATGATTCAAATTCATTGTTGTGTAAATGTTTGTTGGTTTTGTCTTTTCATCCATAGCTTTAAGGTTGAAAGGCCATATTCTATAACCCTAAATCACACCTTGATGTTTTGTTTAGTTAATGATTGATTTAAAACTATATCCACCCATCTAACAAAAGTAATTTTGTCAAGTTTTTTGAATTTGCTTCTAGCCATGTCTACATCTATTTCTTTCCTAAATGCAATCTTAAATGGCTTAAAACAATAAACATATAAGGTATGGAATGTGTGTGTGGTATGACAAGGCAAGGTAATTGTGTTTAACCCCTACACCTATTTATGGCTTTTAATGTTATGTGTGAACCATGCCCATCCAATATCAAAGTTGGATTGTGAAATGCCACCTAGAACAAACCTATTGAAAAATGATAAGAACTTTTCAAATAGGAAGTTTATCATCCATGCATTGGTCTACAGTGCCATACATGTGTTTGACATGCAAAACTTGATGCAATCATCTTTCAACCTTTTTATTTTAAAAATGTAAAACCCTAGCAACTATGACATTTATAGCACAATTTACAATTAACCATTCTTGGGATTTTGGGATGGTGTTATAAACCATGTGAAACCCTAACTCCAACCTAATTGTTTACCTAAAATCTAATTTCATTTGAATTCAAATAATATTTTCAAGTTGTTACAAAAGGAACTACATGAAGTTATAATAAATTCTTATGTTCTAAAAATGACCTTTAATTGTTCAACAACCATAATGTCTAATTATCCATGGATGTTTATGTTTGAACCAATACCACCAATAGTTCCCTATTACTTCATGTTTGAATGGTATTGGTTTTGTTTGGGTGAATTTTCTTACTTTCATCTTCAATTGTTGTAATGTTATTAAAAGTTTACATTCTTGCATTGTTAAAATCCATGTAATTAGAATCCATTTTCAATAAATGTGTCCCTTTTTCAAAAACCTCCATAGTTTCATGTATCATCTAATTTATCCATTTAATGTACTTGTTTATGGGGTTTGATTGATTGTTAATGGTTAATAATTAAATAGTAAACTGATGTAAGAACTTAGGGTGTTCTTTTTATTTTGTTGGCCCCATTTTCAAAATAGAAAAATAAAAATTTGTTAGGTTCTACTTGTGAGTCAACAATACAAATGTCGCAACCCCACTTTTGGAAGAGTGTGAAGATGACACTCACACTCTCGAAATGGGGACCTCGGAGTCCTTTGGGACTCTCAAAACTTCAGAGTTTGATTGCAGGGATCAAACATCTCGCCTTGAGGCGTTATTTATATCATTGGAAAGCTATCAAAGTGTAGATGTCGAAAATGGCCTTACATGAGCCATTTGGACATCTATAACACAAGTTATGACAAAAAAAAGGGTCAGGAGTCAAATTGGCAGTTTGACTCCTGACCACTAAAAGTCGGGAA
>Ga0209208_10012546_pt1 | contig 10707 bp, 5 predicted proteins | sample S1TSphfallax_3_FD_187694 | JGI IMG/M metagenome (GOLD analysis project Ga0209208, IMG submission 187694) | Host-associated microbial communities from peat moss isolated from Minnesota, USA - S1T2_Fd - Sphagnum fallax MG (SPAdes) (version 2) | ecosystem: Host-associated > Plants > Peat moss >... | reverse complement strand
TCTTGAATTCATGTATGAAGGTAAGGAACTTTCTTTCTAAGGATCTTCCTGGGTTCGAGGGCCCAGCTGACAGCCATAGCTTGAGGCTAGGCCCTAAGCACCATGGAAAGAGCACCCAGGAATGACTCCACTTGGCCCAAAAACCCAAGAATGGGAAAGACCAGGAAGGATCCTCAGCCCTCAGCTGCGCCCTCAAACTCAGGAAAGATCCTTAGAAAAGAACTCCTTACCTTAATTCATTCTAATTTGAACATTACAAAAGAAAAACGGAAGGTTCTTGAAAATCTTTCATGAACAGAAGGTTTGTTTGTGGTTTAAAAAGAAAATTTTGTGAGGGGAGGTGACTGAAAATGAATGGAGAAATTTTTTTAAGTTCTTTAGGGTTCTTCTGTTTCCTGTGTGGTTGTAAAGTAGAAAAGGTCTCAGCAACTTGGCCAGACCTGTCAATTACAGCTGCAGATTGAGTATTGATATGTGTTTCTGACAGAAGCTTTTTGCCACACTGTTGTGGCCATGCAGGGGTTACTACAAGTGCAGTAGCATGAGGAATTGCCCTGCCAGGAAGCATGTGGAACGATCATTGGAGGATCCTTCAATGCTCATTGTCACCTATGAAGGTGAACACAGCCACACACATACCCCATCAACTAGCACAGCCCTAAATGTGCAGTCATAACAGTTTTGAGACAAGAATCATCATGCCCACACCCAAAATTCAATACATTTCCCTCTGAGTCTTTCAAACCCATTTGGAGAATTGAAGGATCCCAGATTATAGATCTCCATTTTGTAACTGTAGAATCTAACCCACAATAACTGGGCTTCCTGTGAGATGACATGAAGCCAATCTGCAGCACTTAAGCATCTTTGCTCTTTCAGGTTTTTGAGAGCATTGCAAAGGCTCACCCAATTCATGGCTCACCCAATTCATGGACAAAACCTGGCTATTTAATAGACATGTACAGATTGAACAGATACACTTCTGCTATTGGTTATTCCTTTCATTTTTGAAGACACAAAATTTGGAAGTAACTTCATTGCTCCGAGAGAGAGAGAGCCTTTGCTAAAAATAGTTTGGTAACTGCTGCAGTTTTTGGATTTAAATTCAGCTTAATGATTTCAGTGGGCAGTGAGGCCCAGCAAAATGTGATAAACCAAAATTAATACTCAGCAGGTTTGAGGATCGAAGCAAGGGGAGAGATCACATGGAATTTCATTTCCTTATGTGATCATCACATGCTTGCTTATAATAGGACGTGGATGTAAGACCTCTTCGCAAACAGTATTAGATCAAAGACTAGGCACTTTTACAGGCTTGTCTGAGATAGAGGACTCAGGCAGTGAGGCCAGTGATTCAGCCAAGTTTGGGCATGGACAGATACTTCTGGACAATTTAGCTCATTCCAGTTGAATCCATGGCTGCAGACTAACATTCCAGACAATCCAGTGCTGGTTCCATTGAAATCCATATATATATACCTGCTTGGGGAGACACTGCTAAGCAGCTGTTTTATAATGAATCAGAAATGTGAGTTCTCTACTGCTTGAACTGCATAGGGGCAGTGTTGTCGACAATAAATTAAGTCTGCACCTTCTCAAATTAACATCTGTTACAAACCCATTTGTCTTTTCCACAATTTGATGCAGTGCATCACCAGTTCTCCCCTCCAGATGCCAATAATTTGAGTTGGAAACTCCTTGGTGACTGGAAAGGACGGATGAAAACCAACTAAGTTACCCTCTGTAGTTGTCATGTGATTAACAGAGTATCACTATTTTTTTGGAAGACCTTTGAAACTGGAAAAGTAGCCATACAAACACACACAAACACATTGGAGGTCAAATATAATTTCTCAAAGTTACATGCTAAAAAGTGCTGTCAAAGTTCTCTCCCATTGTGTGAAAACCCATCATCATTTCTCTATCTTTGTTAGATGCATTTGCTCTACATTAAGAATCAAAGACAATCACTTCTTTCCATCCTATGGACTCCACTCATCACCCTCAAGACTTTGAAACAAAGTTGCTGAGGTTGAAACATCCATCAAATTCCAGACCGTCAACAAAGCATTGGACCCTTGCCTACCACAAAACTGCAGTACATTGTGACAGCAAGTTTGTCACACTGCACTACAAACATTACATGCTTAAAAATGGTTAAACAAGTGGACTGACTGTGTGTCAAGATATCAAACAGAGTTCCTACCAAGGACAAGCTTCACAAAGGATGCAGGGATTGAAAGAAGTACCAAAGACAAGTTACCATCCACAATGAAGGAATGAATTAATGCAATAAGCTTTGCTGGAAAAATGTTCAGTTTCAAAACGAAGAGAATGTTCCATGACTGCCTCCCCTCAATGGTGTGACAATGTAATGTCCCCCTCTTTACTTGATGGTGTTGTAATCGTTTCCCCTACATATGACATTCTACAATCATGAGTGTAAGTTGTGCCATCCGAGGAGGTGGGTCTGTCATACCAGCAGCAAACTTCAGGTTTCACGAGTAAGAAAGGAATTCTGAAGATGGCCTTCTGCTCCAGCCTTAGATTGTCAAACTAGACCAAGGAACAGAATATACCTAGTTGTCAAAACCAGAATATCAGGGGCTCTGATCTTCTTGGAGTCCTTGGACAAATCAGCAGCTCCAAAGTTTGAAGCTCTGTGTTGAGAAATATTGCAACACAAGGTGACCATGACAATGCTCCATCAAATAATGTTGCCACTCCTGTTGACAACTATGTTGTCACCATGGCACACTAGCAGCATGGATAGGAGAACATGCAAAGATACTAAACCTGCCAACTCTCCAATATTGCATAGTGGGTGTTGCAGAGAGTTTCTCAATGTAAAAACAAACTGATTTGGCAATGAGATTCTCATCTTGGAGTTGTCTCCAACATCTTTGCTAGAGTAGCTTGTCTACGTCCAAGGGACACAGCAACCCACAGCCATCCAACACAAACCTGTAGCGAGCATCAATTCAAGAATACATGGTAAGTAAAATGCAACATTGACTTTCAAACAGATAAAGTAAAGTGGATGTCTGTGACTAAACACCATCTATTATGACCATTGTCACCACCTTCCCCCCCCCCCACCCCAACTTCCATGTGGACATGATCTAACTGTTTCAATGGGGCATATGTGATTACTCCATTCTTCCCTCAGTACTTTGAAGACCCTAGATTCCTCAACTTCAATGATTGGTTGAACCAGTGATCCTTGTCCTAGCTAGGAACTTTAAAAAAATCCTTGAACAGGAGTCAACCAACACTCTCATTCTTCGATGTCTTCCAAGAAGGTGAAGCATACCGGCAATGCACTAACGGCAACAGCTGAAGGTCCTTCCAAGAGCAGGCCTTCCATCATCTTGTAAACACCTGCTGCAGCTGCATCTCCTAATCGTTGAACAAGAGTATCAATGCATACCTGGACAGGAGAACTAACAGATGTCACTTGTCTTGTCAAAACACTCATAGCAAAAGCATAGAGAAAGAGTAGAGTAACGTGCCTTAGCCTTGTACTTTTCTTCAGGGGTAGTCACTGTAAAAAGGATCTCCCTTGCAGGTCTCGTTACAACATAATTTATCACCTGGTAGAAGCAAATTGTATACATGAGCAAAAACACAGGTTTATTATCTCTTATCCTATTATACACTCACAGCTACACATTATAGATGTTCTGCCAGAGAGGGACAATGGCTTTTGGTGGTTGCTACACAAGTCGTGTTATCTTACTATGACCTACAAGCAGACAGAGTATTAGCAACTGCAGAGAGAAGTAGAAAAATGAATATAGCTACTGATTCCAGGGATATTCACTGGGTAAGTTTGAAAAGGAGCTTCCTATCTAGAAAAATACTTCAGTACATCAATTCATGCAAAGAGCGTATCATGGATTTTCATCCACCTGTCCTCTACAGCTGGGTGGACATCAGTCCTAGATTGACAAGTACTTCAGAAAAAAACATTGTCCTGCTTTCCACAAAGACCTCAAACCAAAACTCCATGCCTCAATGTAAAACCTTACTTGCGGACCTTACGAGTGGCCTCAGAGATAGCCACAACAGCTGATGATGGCGATGCAGCAAGTGCTGTGAGATTGAGAAATGCCACCATTGGAAGTGCACAAAGGGCCACTGTAATTCCAAACCAGGTCAAAAGACGACCCTGAGAGCACACATTTCTTCTCATAGTTAAAAAATCTTGCAGCTCAAAGGATTCAGGAAATTGAAAGCATCACAGAGCTTACATTTACTCATCTTCCCCACTTTGCATCAAGCTTCTAAGATATGATGTCCCATTGACTGGACTACAGACTTCTGTCAAATATAACCTACCAAAGAGCATGGAAATAATTTGGAGAAACATTTACAATGGGAGGTGAGACTTCACAAAGAAAATTTTATGAAAAGGATACTGGGTTAACCACTGTACCGTCATAGTGAGTTGACCAATGAGAATAAAGACAGCAGTTAGACTGTTGATCTCTGCTAGCAAAATTCTCCTTCCCAACGGATCATGTACAATTCCTGCTACCACTGCTGATTTCTGTACAGGAAATTTAAGAGCTCAGCTCCTCCCAATGAAGATACTTTGAATCCATAGGCAAAAACTGAACTTCTCATCCTATAATACCATTTATAGCTATTCTGGTCTCAACTTTCGTAAGTTGCATAAGAAGATATAACTTCAACCATAAGTCAATAAAACTCTTCTCCAGAAAAATCAGAGATGTAGGAGACAGCTTCAATTTATACTTAAATATAGCTGCTTAAGACAACAAAAGCCTAAGAAACAATAGGAATGATGGACTCAGCTCATCAAGACAATAGCAATGTTTCTGTTTCCTAGGCCTCAACACACATTGTCTACCTTTGGATCATGTCTATTGGAGTTCAACTCAAGAAACATGATGTATTCTTTTGGCCTGTATTGATAGTACTAGTCTTTGCCTTAGCCTCTTAGGTGACCATAGACAAGGTATCCAATTTAGACAAAGAAAGATGGATTGTTATATTGTTAGGTATGTGGAGAGAAGAGGAACACTACTGGAGGAGTTAGCAAACCTCAAAGTAGAAAAAAGATGACACAACAGCACTCAGCCACAAAAATGCACAAATATGGAGAAGGTATGTTGAAGCAACAATCAGGCGTAAGCCCTCCAACATGGCCACAAGCTTGTTGACCAATCTAGGCTTTGGGGAATTCTGTTCCATGCTCCCTGAATGTGTTAATCCACCCTCATCACTAGCACATTCATCCCTTTCTAACAATTGTTGTTCTTCACTCTCCTCCCTGCTCATAAACAGCTGAAGTAGGGTTAGCTTAAGCAGCCAAAAGGCAAAGGTTACAAACTATGAAAACTTATGTTACATTGGTGTACCGGAAAGATAATTGTATAAATGCTCAGAAAGAAAGCAGGTGCATAATTTGAGTTTGATAGGTATTGCCACTCAACCTAAGGACAGATGATTGGTTCAAATCATCATCACCAACACTCAAAGCACAACGGGCAGCCAGCTCCATCATCAGAGCTGATACTAGCAAAAGCACTGCAAAGAATACCAAGTACTACAGTGAGATGATTTGCATTTGGTCTTTAAAATATTTGCTAAAGCTTTAAATAGGAAGACCAGGGTAATCAAACAGTCAAAGTTATCCTACAATCTTTCTAGTTTGGCATATATTGCTGATTTTATTCCATAGATCGACAACGACAACTAGGAAGGTAGCACATGAAAGGTGAGCGGCAGTTTAGGGTGCAAATTTGTAAGACAGCGGTGAATGCTTGCTAAGTATCAAAAAGAAAGGAAGCACCTCACCAACTCCAAACAGAGAGAAGCAAATGATGGAGGTGCTAAAGCTCTTTGATTGCACATAACCATTAGGTTTAAATGAGAATTGCTGAGATGATTACCTGGTCCAAGGTGAGCCATAGCAACAGCCAAGAGTGACCCAATCAGCTGACCTAATGTGGCTCCTGCCCCAACAAAACCAAAAAGCCTTGTGCCAGCCTGCCAAGAGATAGAGCAAAGCCACACCAGTCTTCCAAACTCAAACCAACTTGGACATTTCAGATGGAAATTTGCAGATGCTTTCAAGATTAGAATACAACAACAGTTGATGCCAAAGCTACCTAAAGACAATTCAGTCACTACATGACAAGTTCATTGCTGCCCAGTGTATAGTTAGATAAAGAGACAAGAATAGTTGAAAAAGTGAATCCTCTTGAAAATAATCAGTAAAACAATGTTTTCATGGTTGGGGGCCAGACCTCACTACTCATGATGTCAGTAACTCGAGCCCACATTGCTGATATAGTGAAAAGATTTAACAGTGCAATCTGAAACAAGCAAAATGAACCAGTTTTTCAACAAAGTTTGTGGAGCATCATTCCACACCTCCCACTCATACTTTGTCTCCATACAAAAAAACTTCTTGTTTTACTGCTCTAACATAGATAAAGCCACATCAGTGAGATGGTTCTATCTGAAGAATACCTTCACTACAGATGGACCTCGTTCTCAAAAATAGACAAATAGCAGAAAGTTGCACAACAATTGAACAAAGAACTAACTTCATCATTTCAAACATTCTGAGTCAAAAACTTACAAGCAACACCACACAATCAAGTCCAGCAGACTAGGGATCACATTTCTTATGAACATCAGCAAAGCTCCTCTAGAAAGTGGGGAGAAATATGTACACCCACCCAAAGAAAGAAACTAGCACGAACAACAGTAAATATCCAAGAGAAATCCTGCCACACAGAGAGGTTGAAGGCATTCTTAGCAGAGAGTTTAGGTCTCAAGGAATGCAGCACCTTTTAACCTACAAATGAATTGGGAAAAAACCTCTGATTACCCATCCACATGTCAACTGCAAATCTATTGCCGAGGTTGAAGTCTCAAAGTAGGCCAGGTGATAATCAAGTTCCAAAGCAAACTAACCCTACAATGACAAGGTTTTTGGCCTTGTTGAAACTCATGAAAAATAAGCTAAATTGTTATATGCCCCAGGTTGAAGTAAATAAGGGCAATATAACATCAAGTAGATGTTATAACACATAGACCCAAGCTGCAACAAATCCACCTAAGGATGGGGATACAACTTGAAAGAAGCTGCATATTACATCACTAAGCAACTTGTTTATTAATCTACCATACCATGTTCCTAACAATCATTTGAGGATTCAGTCCCAACCTTAGTGGCAACTGATAATGCAGGTGCGGGCACCATCACATAAAGAAGAAAGAAAAAGATGAGGGAGCCACCAAAGAATCTGTACAATAGAACAAGTGCCTGCATCACAACAGAAGCAAGAAAAAGGTCAAGAACTGAAGTCAGATGGTGGGAACAAAATATCTACTTCAACTCCCATCTTCTCCCCATCAAGCTGCTACATGTGTCCATAAAGCTGAATAGTAAGGAGGACAAGTCCCCTCTCCTGTCTGCTGTTGATCACACTATACCTTTGCTTCTCAATACATTTACACAAAGTTCCAAGAAGATTTGTAAATATTTCATGATCAAAACCTTACCCTGCCCTTAGGGAGATGAGGATAAGAAAGCAAATAGGATGAGGCAGGAGCTGCCAGCATTGTGAGCACCAAGGAGGCTAAGAATAGCATAGGCAATGCACTTGTGCCCAGTGATATGGCCGCCTCATCTCTCAATGGAAGTACTACAAAGTATGCACTGAGGAGCTGAACACCACAAAACCCCAAACAAAAGCCACTATGCTCAGAATAATATGAGTCCTAATGGAGTTGAATATTCATACTTCAATAGTTCAACAGATTCCAAGTAAATCATAAAACCTTCGTAAAGCCATGGTGGGAAATTTGAGATTAAGAACATTTGGATCTTTGGTCACATCATGGCTTAGTGCTATTGCCAGATTTCATGGTATCCAAGGCCCTTATTAGGGCACAACTCCTGTTTGCAAGGTGTTGTCACGGACAGCATCTTGACAATATGGAATTACGATTTTTCCAGCATCTAGGTGCCCTTCTCTATGTCATGCAATGGTAAGTATACAATACAAAATTCTAAGGAAGAAATCTAGCCTAGCTTCAAAGGCTGATCTGATAAAATCTTTTAACCACTTAAAAATTCAACCATCACATCAAAAGTTATCCCAATTGCATGAGTTAGCAATCAATCAAGTCCCCTGTTGCAACATAGGTAAATCAAGTTGCTGCAGCAATTTGGCAAAAAGTGAGGTTGATTCATATTTCAAAAAAGACACTTTGTGGAGGTCTCTTCCCAGTCCAAAGTCATAAACAGCACCACATTGAATGCTTCTAGGGAAGATAAAATGAATTATGTGCAGTGAAGTACTTACAAAGAAGAATGCTGAGAATGAATGGAGCAGTGGCCGTATTTCACTTTGATGTACATGAACAAATTTGCCAAGAATTGCTTCAATATAAGCGTTGGCCATCTCAATACTCACAAGTGCAATCTCCTTCAATACAAATGTAGTGTAGTGTTGAGCACCATCTGAACAAATAAAGTATTACCATGTTCAAAATACATTTGGAGATTAAAATAAAGAGGGGGGTAACTACAAAAATGTGAATCAGGTATCCATATGCAACCCTATGGAGTGTGAACAATGATAACAAATCATCACTCGCCTCTCAAGACCACTCAGATCTGAGACCAAACAATGAAGACTATGAGGGTTGAAAGTCTAATCAAATTGTGTTTGCACTCACCTCAGGAATCTGTTGAAGTATGTCAAAAACTTTGAACCATTCTTGCATTGAATTAATGAGATGCAAGCAGTAGATGTCAATGCACAGACCCACTGACACAACTACACAGGCAGAGCATGAATTGCTTCAAGAGGCTTTCTGCTCCCTGATGACAAACAGATTATATAAAAGAAGGCTAACAAGCAGAGGACAGGGATATTCACGTCCTTGCATAACCGGATCCAACCAGATTGACAATTCTGCTGTTCTCCGCAGTTTTCACTTGCCACAAAAACGGCAGTGAAGGCTTTTTCTTAGAAGATAGACTTCACGGACGGGCTCGTAGTATACTCACAGGAGCAAATTCCAAACTGCAATGTCTTCTCAACCTTGTGACCAAATATCACCGGTGAAACAGCGATGTCTTTCAACCTTGTAACCAAATCTGGCCGATACAACTGCAATGCCTTTCACCCTTGTAACCAAATCTGATCGATGCAACTACTATACGGCAGAACTTGATACGGAAAGAAGGAAATGCGGAAGAGGAAGGGAGAACAAGTTATCAAAACACACCTAACAAACATCCGGCAAGACACGCGACATTCCTTCTCGCACGTGAAGGACAACCTAACGGGAAAAAGCGCACCCAGAGACAAAACGCTTTACCGCTCCAAGCAAAGAAAGCCTTTAAAAAACAGTAATAAGTACCTTCAAAGAACGAAGCTCCCGTCGATGAATTCTCGGATGGAAGGGAACAGTAACAGCAGCACCATGATCAGCTCCACCCCGCCCCTTCTTGCTCAAGATGTGTACCAAGTTTCTTTCCAAAACTTTACAGAATTGCGCAGTTTGGAGAAGAAGCCAAATGGCCAAAATACATAATGCTTAAAATATTCTTTAAAAAAGATAAAAATAAAAATCTACAGTATAGAATCGATACGACTCGATTTCGATTCTGCATTCTTGCGGGCTGCAAACCGTGAAGAAAATTGGGATCGAGAATTCTGGGCTGCAACAAGAGGCCCACGCTCCTCTCTCTCTCTCTCTCTCTCTCTCGTTCTTCGTGCGTTGCGTTCGCGCGCAACGCTGTCGTCTTCCCTAGCGCACAGGTAAGCAGTACTCTGACAACGAACAATGGAGGGGAAAAACCATCCATGAAACATCCATCGGAAAGAACGAGACTCGTTACCGTGCATTAATATTCAACCAACGAGAAATAAACTAAGTGACCGAAATTCATCCATGATAGGGTTGAAACCAGCGAACCAGGTTTTCTGTTCCCACATAACAGGGGGTCTGTTTGGACGGGATTTTCAGGTTCATTATTAAATTGGGGATGAATCAGGTATTAGACGGTCAAACTACGGCCCTAACATTCATCCACTACGGGGATGAAACACACGAACCAGGTTTCCTGCTCCCATATGCGGGGGTCTCTTTGGACGGAATTTTCAGGTTCATTATTAAACTGGGGATGAATCCGGTATTAGGTGGTCAAACTACGGCCCAAAGACAAGGGGAGACTTTCCGAATAGGTGACTCTATTTTAAGTTACATCCCGGTGTGAACGTGTCACACCCTGTTCGTCCATCCACACGGTTCGCTTCGGTTAGGGTTAGGGTTAGGGTTTGATTTTATTGGGTGCGTTTTTGAGAGAGGAGAGAGAGAGAGAGAGAGAGAGTGAGAGATTGAGAGAGAGCGCGACAGTGAACGAGAGTATTTCAAGCAAGCTGTTGTGGAGTTAGGATTTGTGGCCATGGTAAGGTGTCTTGCAGCTTGAACAATGCTTGCTTTGCTTCAGCTCGAATTCTTTTTTTCTTCTTCTACAATTTATTGAGGCCTTGGAAACGGCAAGGAATGATGTGTTTCTGTTTTCCGTATTGCAGGCTCCCAAGAAGGGTACTCTCAAGACGGCTGTCCCAACACCTGTGGAGAAGAAAAAGGTGTGCCATTGGCGCTGTTGTTGTTGAAAAATGGGAGCTGCAAATGGGGGTGATG
>Ga0209208_10012545_pt1 | contig 10708 bp, 8 predicted proteins | sample S1TSphfallax_3_FD_187694 | JGI IMG/M metagenome (GOLD analysis project Ga0209208, IMG submission 187694) | Host-associated microbial communities from peat moss isolated from Minnesota, USA - S1T2_Fd - Sphagnum fallax MG (SPAdes) (version 2) | ecosystem: Host-associated > Plants > Peat moss >... | reverse complement strand
AACCCCCGCCCGCTCGCCTGCCCACCAAAAAACCGAAAAAAAAGCTTGCATGGAAAGTCGACTGTTCGCTGTCCAAATGAACAGTGAAGAGTGGACTGTCCACTCCTCCTCACCAATCACACCTTGAAAACAAAAACCCTCCCTCCACTCCACTCCACTCCTATCCCTCCCACAAGGAAAAAAAAAGGAGGACCCTGCACACCATGTCGCGACTTCTCATTGGTTGCATGCAAATTCTATTCCTAAAATTGGCTGCCACTATTTTTGGCCTGGACTAATTAATAGCCCTTCTTAAGAACACCCTACCTAGTATTATCCCCCGACAACATTATATGTTCCCATTCAGTTCATCCCTAGAAACTAAAAAAAATATTGGATTCCATTAGAATGTGTGGAGTATTTGTGTTGTTGATGCTTGGTGGGTAAAAATTTTACGCAATATTTTTTTTAATAATGAAATGTGTTTTCAAAATAATCTTTTTATCAAATTTGGGCATTTATAGAATGATATCCATCAAACATTTGTAAGAATAATGTCCCATTCTCCACTTGGATATATTATCAGTCATCCAAAGTGTGTACAATTGCAACAACCAAAAAAAAGAAAAAAAGAAAAGCTCATGACACAAGGATTATAACCCTTAAGTTTCCAAAACTTTCAAATTTGTGTAGTTTGAAAATTGGGCACTTGGGCAATGAATCTCTCCAAAAAGATTGACTATTTATAAAATGATTTAATTGCTGTTGAATCTGTTGTTAAGGTACTACAGTATCTGAACTTTTGAATAGTGAGAAGAAGAAAGATTGAAGTTTGTTAATAGGTAGGCCCTAACAAATTTCAAATTCCAAGATTAAAAAGATAAAATGTGGACTTTTGAAATTGTGGTTTGTCCTTGATAAATTGAAGTCATTTCCTTGAACAATGTTTGAAATGTGCAAATAGAACACCAAAGAGGAGTAAATAGGGAGGGAGGGTGCCCTAAAATTTGTGTATGGAAGGAATGTGCTTCAAAAATTAGACTTTGGGGGTTAGAAGTTCTAGAAGGCCTCATTGGCAACCATGATATCTCTACCCTTATTATTGTATTGAATACCCAGCTTTCAACATTACCTAAGTATTTAGGAATAGAGTGTTGGATCCACTTGTGTTACAAAGACACTTTTTGGTAGCCTTTGATGCAGATATCACATGGGGCAAAAGTAGGAGTCAAGTTGAGAAGGAGGGAAAAAAGTTAATGAAAAGTAAAGTGACAAAACCCATGCCTTGTTATGTGTAATGAGCACATCAAATGTGAAAATTATACAAGAGAGTAACCGCCCTGCCACCAGAAAATTTCTTCAACAACACAACTTGACCTTTAAGTGCCTTGAATTGGGCACCGGAATCCCCAAAATTAAGCAACCCAAAGAAAGAGCCACCACACAATGCATTGAATTAACCATGCTTCACTACATTGCGGAGTCTCATGCATAGGTAAAATCCAGATTATACATCTACAGTTGGATTCATAATCGAATCCTAGGGGCCAATTTGATGGTAGATTTGGTGGAATCTAGAGAGCAAATCACACACGTAGTTCCATTTGTAGCCACAAGCAAAGACAATAACAAAAGCTCTTTAATTGAACAAGAATTTGAACCCCAATTCACTTTAAAGTATATTGTGATACAAATTTAACATTCCTGATGGTTGAATCCATCATGTGGAGTAATCTGGACGGTCCACAAGTCCGCTACCCCCTTGAATCCAGGATAATGTGGCAGACCCAGCCCATTGGGTTTTGGAAACCTAGGTTCACATGGTTCAGATACGTTTCTTCAGAAACGGCGTTGCCAGAATTGTTGTCATCTTTTGCCCATGACAATTGTTACTCCAGAAGAAGACAAGAGATTCCCACCCCACTCCTGTGGCATTGACACGAGAACGACATAGCCCCACCTCACTTGGTTCTTTTCAACTTCTTAATGCAAAATCTACTATATAAAGAAGTTTTGATCATGCCTATTGACAATGCAAAAAAAAGATAACATGGACCAAAAATAAAATAAAAATTTCCAGTGATACAGCAAGCCGTATATGCCAAGTATCATGGATACAAAATTTTAAATGAAATACCTGCCCAATTGGGCATTTGGCTTTTCAAAATGCCCCTACCCTTTGGCCAAGGAAAAGTTCTGCTTGGTAGTGTGCCCTCCACTCTTCGGCCAAGGAAAGTTCTGCTTGGTAATGTGCCCTCCACTCTTCGGCCAAGGAAAAGTTCTGCTTGGTAATGTGCCCTCCGGATACACTAGAAATTTTCTTCCAATGCTTTATGCTGTTGTAATTGTCAACTTAAAGTAGTGCATAGTGCCAAGTGCCCCCCCCCCCCCCCCCCCCCCCCCCTTTCCCAAAACATCATCATCATGAGCTTGATATCATGCAAGCTTTTGGATTTCTATAAAAAGGTGTCTTAAGTGACGGAGTCAAAAAGTTGTTTGTTGTTGGATTAAGGTCTTTTGTTGGTCTTTGTTTATTTTTGTCAGCTTCCCAATGTGAGGGAAAGACTAATGGATTTCATGTAATAGAGATATCAGCAAAGTAATGAAAGGACAACACCAAAACCCGGAGTTTGGTCATAAACAGGGTGAGATTTTAAAAAAAACTTGAAGAAAATAGGGTGAAACTCAGAAAACCATCCATTTTGGTGTGAATTGAGTTTCATCCCGTCTTTCCTTTTTCCTCAGCGCCTCCAGTGCTGCTACATATATTAGCACTGCGCTCTACTATAATTACTCTCGAACCTTGTGCATTAAATGCTCAGTTTCAGCATGTCATACTGACATTTAATAAAATTTCCTTACTTTGCGGGTACCATTGAAAAGAGGGGTTTGGGGGTGAAATGAGGCCCAAACACAGGGTGAAGACTTGGTGACTTTACAGATTTCTGGAGTGTGTAGTTATTATTTGGTAACACATGTTCACCACGTGTTACTGTGAACCGTGTATTCATGTCTTTTAGGAGACTTCATGGAACGTTTCTAAATTTAAGAGTTCATAGTTTGAATTTTGAACTTGCTATAAGGGGCTGAGCCATTATGTACTATGAAATGGGCCTCTTCCAAGCATAAACACCATGAGCTTGGTAGAGCAAGCCACCATTCCCTTAGGTTTTTGGGAGGCTTGTTACAAAACTTAACCAAGGATTCATATTTCGAGCATCTCTATTAATCGTCTATTTGCATTAAAACTTACATAAAAGGCATCGTCAAAAGTAGAGCCAATCAATTGGTCCACGTTTGCAGAATTTGAAACTAATACTAAAACTTTCCAATTTAAATAAAAAAGATTTGGCATATTTGAGATTGGTTTTTTTTTCTTGAAGGCCCCCTTTACACTAGGAGTCAGGGCAAAAAAAACTTGGGGCCAACTTTAAGCATTTTTTGGCTAGTTGTTTGGCACCAAGTTACTAATAAATGCTAGTAACTTGGGGCAGATTGAAAAGTTATTTTCATTTTCAGCCTTGACTCCTAGTATAAAGCCCTTGGGGCTGATTTCAACTTTTGCACCAATAGGAATGCTAGATTTGGGTTGAACATTGGCCCTGACTCCTAGTGTAAAGCGGGCCTAAATTTGTAGGTTTTTGCCTCTATGGCATGGATGGGCAAGAGTGAACTAGTTGCCAGTGGTCTCTGCAGGATGGATGGCAAAATGCTTTTTGGCTATATCTTGTCATACTGCTAACCATGGTTACACCACAGTTAGCTATATACTAACCGATTCACATGCCTCTTATTACCTAGTAGCCACCAAGTGCCTTACCAACTGACGTGTGTACATAGTAACCAGTTACATTCAGGGTTTTATTTTTCAAATTCTTGCACTAGGTCCATTGGCAATGATCCTGCGGCATTATTTAGCATTAAATGGCGATTGTCCAAGGTGGGTTGCAGCATTTTTACAAAAGTGCTGGTACAAGTGACAATCTAGGAAGTGCTTAGGTCTAGATGTGGTTAATTTAATTTTTGATTTCCAAAAATGGTGGGAAATCCATATATATCATAATTTATTTGTGGCTTTTTTCATCTGCTGAAAAAATAATCCTCCGAGTTGCTAAATTTCATCACAAAAAAAGCATTACTTACATGCCATACTTATTAACCTATGATATTTCCTCAATTACATACCTAGTTTTCTAGGTAGTAAAGTTATTCACAAAGTCCTCCCAAATTAAGACCCCGGATTCTTTTGTCATGTCCAATTTGAATAAAATCAGAAAGTCTTGAGAATTGGGGATGAAATACCCCAAACTGGGTGAGATTTGATTATTCCATTGTGTAGTCACAAATTTTTGATTGTTGTGCATAACATCTCTTATAAACATTAACTCCTTCCCAGACATCCAGCGCACATTATCTTTTACAATTGCACAATTAACATTGTTCGATTGCAAAATTTCCCTCACTCAATTCCACAGTTTTCATTGTTCAATTGCAACACTCTTCTTATTGTCTTCTATGATTAGAAAAATTGCATCACAAGTATTGCTTTTTACAAATGTCATATCATTTTGTCTCCCACACTCATGCGCTGAAACACCTACATCAATCTCATTTTGGTGCATCTTTAACAACATCTACTTTAAACCAAGTTTGGATTTCTCACTCTTGTCAATCTATGACTAGCATGCATATTTTTTTATAGAAAGAATACCATCATTTGTATCATCATTTCACATAGAATTCAGTTTGGGACCCATCAACTTTTTCTCTTTTCTTTACACACTTGGCCCAATCCAAAAGGTTACATACAATTCACGGCTTCACACATGGCCACAGTGAACCAGCACACACCAGTGGTCTGTGAAGGATGAATGGTAAGTGGTTAGAAAACAATTTTCTGTTGGGTTGCAGTTCCTTAACTAACTATGGTGGTTAGCTCAGTTACCTTTTCTTTTTTTTCTACCTACCTACCTACTAACAACCCACAAGTAGGTAGTTATTAGGTAGGATAATAGAAGTAGCCCTTACCTATGTATAAACCATCTACTTACCTAGTAGTCACCTATTTTTTAACCTATTTACCTATGTATGAGACCTATTTCCTACATAATTGGTTATCAAGGTTAAACCAAATATTAACTCAATTGGGGTTCATCCACAACTGAGTAATAATGGGCGTCCAGTGGATGGTGCCCTGAAGGGTGCTGGTTCACTTGGCTTTCACACACATCAGCTTTAATTTACACGACATCACTTCTGTGTATGGTCAAGACCAAGGATGATTTGGGGAGGGGGTTTGGGATCACAAAATAAGGGGCCTAGGAGCCTGTAGTGGTCAAGTCCCACCCCTGAAATTGGGAATGTCCTCACTCATCCATGCATGGGCTTTAACCATTATAAAGCACAAGGTGAAGGTAATCGTGAACCTAAACATGCATAGATCATGAGGTATTGAAGGTGGAGGGTTGTTACACTTACTTTGATATCTTGCTTATCTCTTGGTGTAAGGTCCGTCTCACTCTCAAGATCCCAAGAAATTCTAAAATTTGTTTACCTAGCCAGACCCTACCCTAATGGAGGGGTGAAAAAAATCAATCATAATATACCCTTCCTTACCCATTGGGTAAATAAATCAAATACCATTTGTGAATATACACAAATTTTTAATTTTTGTCAATATATTTTCAAGGCTCCTAATTTCAAGAGAGAGAGAGAGAAACCATTGAAAGGAAAAAGAAGGGACTAATAGGTATGAACATATGAAAGTTGTTGCTTTCAGTATTCTGTTAAGAAGAAAAACATATAGACACACACACATATATAAAAGGCAAGGATGGGCCATTCACAAGAAGTACAAGGCAAATAAAAGCTCAGGAACACCAGTCACAAAAAGAACATAACAAAAGTCATGGAAGAACACAAGACAACAAACACATTAATAAACAAAAAGACTGTAGACAAAAAAGGTGCCGTCTATCACAAATCAGCTAGAAATGAAGATGCGCTGGCTAAAGTCCTGTACCTTGGTACCCTAGCACAGAGCAAAAGCCACAAGAGCTGCTGACATGTGGAACCATTAGAACCCATCAAGAAATGCCCATGCAAAAGGGTTCAGAGAAGAGCTAAGAAACCTTGGTGGTTGTTTGTGAGAGCAACACATATCAACACACAAAATTATCTGAAAGAAAAATGTGTTTTTTCTAATAGAATTGCTCACTTTGGGATGTTATTAAAGCCAGTGTTGTAAGGTTCTTCGGTTTGAAGAGAGCCTTTGGTCCTGGATTCGACATTTTAAATTTATTTGAAGGTTCTCCGGGTGGGGATCTGAGCTAAAGCTGTGTGTCAAAGAAGACCTAAAAACTTTCTTGGTTGTCTATGGTATTAATGCATACCAACAAACACATTTGAAGAAGAAATGTTTCCTAATAAAATTGGGCCCGAGTGAACCTGCACCCACCAGTGCACCAACTTGGATGGATGGTGCACTGATAGGATTCTCTTTTCTATCCCTGTGCCATCCCAGGTTCACTTTTCTTGTTTGCCCTTTCTCAGCCCTGATCTCAGTTTTTCTTTGCAACTTTATTTTCTCCCCGCCCCCTTCCCAGTTTTTTTCCCCCAGATCTCTGTTTTGTTTATTTTTTGGGAACTTTATTTTCTCCCCGCCCCGCACCCGGTTTCTTTTGCTTTTAAAACTTTTCCCACCCACCTACTACCCCCACTGTCCCCCACCGACTTACTCACCTCTAAATTAAAAATGTGTTACTCTCATCCCTACCCACCCACCTACCTACCAACATTTTAAGTAGGTACCTATCAAATCTCACCTACATGGCTACACCTACCTATATGGTTGCCATTACAATAAACCCCCAATGGTCAACAATGATGAGAAAAGAATAAAATGAAGGTATTGCATGGAGCTTGCTCTTGTTCATTCAAACAAAATAAGGGGACGATTAAAATATTTAACACCCCCTATATAAAGGTATTGCAAGTTATGCTTAGAAAGTGTTTTCAATGGGGGTATTGAAAACCAAGTGGACAATGAAAGTGATATAGAATTCCATTTCAATTTATATGCATTTAATGCATGTTGTACTCAGGTTCATAAAACAAAATACTCAATGAGCATACAATATCCCATTCTAGGTACCCTTAAAATAGTTTAGGTTCCATATCATACCATATTGGCACCCTTATGTGATGAAAATCAAACACCATTAATGTGAATAGGTGGTATTTCACATCATTGATGCCAAACATGGCATCCATAAAAATAAGCATGTTGTGACCAAATTGGAACATGGCCTGAAACTATGTAGGTGTTTAGATCCCTATGGTGAAAGGGACTTAAATCCCATTCACCTCACCTACATCCTGGAAATAAAAAACATCATGATGATGAACATAAACCCATGACTAGATGGAAAACACTAGGTTTTTGTGTGAATGCCAAATGCCCTTCTTGTGTTTCCAATCTAAGTAGGATATCTTAGAGTCATAGGAAATCATCTCGGATCATTTGTTGACCAGCACTCGCTTATGCCCACCAAATTTCTTTGTGCTCATCATAAATTTGCTTCATGATGTACCCAAACCTTATTTGGGTTCAAATAAACTCCTTCAACTTGTGCAACATGCATGGAACATACGTCAACATTTGTGATGTGGACCCTGGGTCACATGCACCATGAGTAGGATTTCCATTGGCCCAAGTGTGAATCTAATGGTAAAAATTGCATTGGCCCAAGTGAGTAAAGTTTCTTAATGGAAAAATGGGCCAAATAATCGCACTTGATTAACGTCATGTGGTCGAGGTTTTCACGGTTGTCGCAACCCCACTTTGGGCAAATGTGAGGATGAGACTCATACTCCCAAAAGTGGGAACTTGGAGTCCTCCAGGACTCTCGCAACTTCAGAGTTCGACAGCAAAAGGAAAAACACCTCGCCTGTTGGTGTTTTTTATACCGTTGAAAAGGTCTTGAAGTGTAGATGTCCAAAATGGTCTCGCATGAGCCATTTGGACATCTGCAGCCCAAGTTATGGGCAAAAGAAGGGCCAAGAGTCAAACTGGCAATTTGATTCCCGACCACTAAAAGTCGGGAATCAACCCGATTTCGACGTGTGTAGGAGGAGTGTGACATGGCGTTGGAAAGCTCTTAAAGAGAACTACAAGATTGCTTCAGACCTCATCCCAATTGGAGGTCTGAAAAAGAAGTTATGGATGCCCAAAGTCCCAAGAGTTCAACTCGGGACAGTTTCGGGACTCCTCCTTGGGAGTCCCGGGAAAAAGTGCCATTCGGATGTGGCCTCCGTGGGGAGCTGCAGAGAATACTATATGGGGGAAGGTGGTGGCTTCCCCTGAGTCTGGGCCATGGTGAGTCAAGTGAGTCCAAGGTCGCCCGTGGCTTGTCCCACCACCAAAAGGGTGCAGAATGAGTTCTAACCAAATGGTGGTTGGTTTTGGATGCAGGACCGAGTAAATAAGTAGTTTGTCCCTCTTCCTAATCTATCCCGGAGCCTCAGCATGCCCCTCTACCCCTCTTAGTGCTGAGTGCTAGGAACGGACCTTCAAGTCCCCAAAAATCCGCCTTCTTGAAGTTAAGCCACCTTGGGCCTAGCTTGGGACTTGGGGTTGTGTCAACGGTAGTCTTCTGGCCCATAACCACATTCATACTTACAAAACATAATTTTCATTCAATCAAATCAAAAGACACAAGAACGATTAACTTTAGAATTTACAAAAATGACCAACGGAAAAGGTTTATAGATTTTGAAACCATACCAAGTATGTCCGAAGTGATTTTTTATTGTCAGGTTAAATTCTTGGAAATGTTCCATTCAATTGTAGTTTGCATATCCCCTTGTTCAACCTACAAAGACTCAGAGACACAAGCATGGGGGATGTATGTGGTTTCAATTGCCACCTTGTTTTGGCCTCCATGGTTAAACCATTTCCACAACAAGTCCACATTTGAGAAAGGTGATTTTGCTAACTTTTGGATTTCGATTGATTGGGACAATGGAGTTTGCCCCATGCTTTGAATTACTAACGGAATAACCATGTAGTAGGAGTTTTCAACTTGGGGAAACCCATGGAATACCCTCACAAGTTCACAAATCATAATAACCTTAATCAACAAATCCATTAAACCTTAATAAAAAAAACCCTCTAAATTTTACAAGTGAACTTTACCACAACCTATAAACAAGCAAAATGTACAAACAGAAAAAAAATACATGACATCTTATGGCTATCTAGACTTACACAAAAAAAACAAATCCCTATCCTCTTAAAGATGATCAATTGAATATATTTAGAGCTTTCAATCTAGATGTGCAATACCCACATGCAATTGATACTTCCATGACCATCCATATGGAAGGGGGAACAAAATACCTTGAGTAAAAGCAAAAAAATAAAAAATAAAAAATTGTTTATTAAGAAAAAATATGTACTATTGATGTTCAAAGGCAATCGCACTAATGTTCAATGAGATTTTGGGCCTATATGAAAACACATCCATGGATAGATCAACATGGATGTCATTAAAGAAATAAACGTAAAACCCTAAATAGTTCCAATGGTGGATGCCATGAATTATGATAATTCTAAACAAACAACTACACATGACCCTAAAAAAAAAACACAATCATTATTAAAGCCAAATATTCAAATACAAATTAAATAAAACCTCACTGAAATCCCTAATTAAACCCTAATTTGAAAAACCTAAATGAAACAAACAAATGAATAGAAGACACGATGTCTCTCTTACCTTTTAGTTTGGTCATTGCTTGTGAGCCTTTCTCCACTCTCTTTTGAGAGAAAAAAAGAGAGAAAAAAACGTATTTTGGCATATATGTGCAAATGCCAAATCCCCCCCCCAAATCCATATTAGGTTTAATTTTAATTAGGCTTTAAAAATGCAAAAAAATATAAAGTTTTGTTGTTTTCATAATTCAGAATTTTAAAACCCTTGTGCTAAATAACATAAATAATTGCTAAATCTAATCAACATTGCTTAAGTACACCATTAAAACAAGCAAATCAAATTGTTTTATAGAGGCCCTATTGTTTGATCTAGGTCCCCCCTTGTGTGCATGAAATGTATTGGCTTTTGTAATACCCCCCATTGTGGAAAACACTCCTAAAACAAAACCTGCAATACCTTCATTGGGGGGTTTCACATACTTTAGATTTTCAAAAGGTTTTGTAATACCCTTAGAACACATCAAAACATCATGTTTACAATCAATGTCTATTTGCAATACCCTTACACAAGGGGGTGACAATTATTATAATCTTGCCCTTATTAATTTTTCTTTAATGAACAAGACCAAGTTCCCTGCAATATTTTCATTTTATTCCTTCCTTGTCGTTTTCAACCGTTGTGAGTCTATTGGAGTGCCAACCAAGTAGGTAGGTGTAGACATGTAGGTGGGGTTTGGTAGGTACTTACCTAAAGTGTTGGTAGGTAGAAAAATAGATGAGGGGTGAGTAGGTGGGTGGGGATGAGAGTAACACATTTTAAATTAATAGGTGAGTAGGTAGATTGTGAAGAGTCTACTTTTAATTTAAATATGTAGGTGAGTAGGTCAGTGGGGGGCAGTAGGTTGGTGGGTGGGAAAAGTTTCAAAAGGGGGAGAAAAAAAAAAGGAAACCAGGTGGGGGGCGGAGAGAAAATAAAGTTCCAAAAAAAAAAAAAAAGAATGGGGGAAAAAAAAA
>Ga0209208_10012544_pt1 | contig 10710 bp, 10 predicted proteins | sample S1TSphfallax_3_FD_187694 | JGI IMG/M metagenome (GOLD analysis project Ga0209208, IMG submission 187694) | Host-associated microbial communities from peat moss isolated from Minnesota, USA - S1T2_Fd - Sphagnum fallax MG (SPAdes) (version 2) | ecosystem: Host-associated > Plants > Peat moss >... | reverse complement strand
TAGGAGGGTAAGGTAAAAACCTAATACCCAATATCCTTGAGGATATTTCTTCTCTTTAACCCCATTTCCTTTCTGAGCCCAACTTTTTTTCAAGGAACGTCTTCCCCAGCCCACATCCTTTCCTTAACCCCATCCCTTCCATGGGCCCACCTTTTTCTTGAGGAACATCTTTTCCTTAACCTCATTTATTTAGGGACACATCTTTTCCTCAAAAAATGTCTTATCCCCAGCTCACATCCTTTTTATGGCCCCATCCTCTTCTCGAACCCACCTTTTCCCCAATAACGTATTTTCCCCAACAACATTTCCTCGTGGACACATTTTTTCCTTGGGGAACGTCTTCTCCTTGGTCCACATCCTTTCCATAGCCCCATTTGCTCCTTAGGCCCACCTTGTCCCTAGCGAACATCTTCTCCCCAACCCCATCTCTTTAGGGGACACATCTTCTTTCCAAGGAATGTATTCTTCCTAGCCCCATCATTTTCTCCATCCTTAGGGACACATTTTCTCCATCCTTAGGGACACATCTTCTCCCCAACCCAAATCATATCCTCAACCCCATCCCTTCCTAGGGCCCACCTTCTCCCCAATGAATGTTTTTTTTTTAGCCCACATCCTATTTTCAGCCCCATCCCTTCCTAGGGCCCACCTTCTCCCTAGGGAACATCTCTTCGGCCACACCTCTTTAGGGACACATCTTCTTTCCAAGGAATGTATTTTCATCAACCCTGTCTCTTCCATCCCTAGGGACACATTTTCTTTCCAACTCACATCTTCTCCTCAACCCCATCCCTTCCCCGAACCCACCTTTTCCTTGAGGACTATTTTCTCCTTAACCCCATCTCCCTTGGGACACATGGGCAAAAGCACACTAGAGTGTCACAATTTTGGTAAATTATAATCCTTTTTCAAAGTCAATTTTTTGTGTAATTGAAAATTGGCTTAAAATATGAATATTTAGATGATATTAAAAGTAACATTTTTTTCCATTTCCATTTTCAAATCATGATGTTGTAAAACATATAAAAAATATCATAAGACAATTTTTTTAATTATTTATATCTAAACACTTAAAAGGGCTTTTAAAATAATTGTAGTTTTTAGAATTTTAAAAAAATCGTAACATAAAAATTAAAATCATATTCCATTCATTCAATGGATCTTAAGTTTTTTAAACATAATTCATCCAATGTCCTAAAGTTTCAAACACATAAAACTAACACATTGTAAAATAAAAGTCCATATCCATGAATTTTGCAGGCGTGACAAAAAAATGTGGGCAAAATTCAAAAGTTCATTACATATTGGCTATCCATGAATTTTGCAGGCGTGACAAAAAAATGTGGGCAAAATTCAAAAGTTCATTACATATTGGCTATCCATGATTTTGATTTGATTTTTTCATTCTTGGAAGGTTGATTATGATAGCTTTAGATAAGTGAGTCCCTTTTTTTATTATTTCAATGAATTTTAATTTATTTATTTTCTTATATTTAAGAAATACATGAAAGTTTGCCATTGTGACGTCATACAAGGTCAAAGTAGTGTGTAAACACTCACATCTTCTCCTTGGGGAATGTCTTCTCCTTCACCCACGTCCCCTCCATGGCCCATCTCCTCCCTAGCCCCTATCCATCCTTGAGGACACATTTTTTCTTTGAAAAACCTCGTAATGTTTTTTAAATTATCACAATTTTCAAAGCGTAATGTTTATATGAAGAGCTCATTGTTATGCATAGGATGGATTTCATCATAAAAGCTAGTTCCGATGGCACATTTGGTTGTTTAACATCCACTGAATTCCTCGAAAAAAATCATCCATCTAGCTTTGGGGAAGAAAATTAAAGTTTGTGAAGTGATGGCACTTGATGTCATCATGATTGATACAAAGTTGATAGAAACAATAAATGTTATAAACCCCATGGATAGAAGGAATTCGCACCTTTTTAGCAAGGTGCAATTTCTCTTAACTCTTTCTATTTGTATTTGTTGTATTTTGATTTTTGTCACAATCTAAACGAGAGTACTCCCATTTTTCTTTTTCCACATTGCACACTTGTAGTTCATTCTTGTTTAGTGATGATGCAAGAATGAAAGATTATAGAGTTGTTGTTATATTTGTGAAGTTTTTTGGTCAAGTTGATGCGCCAAGTGGAAACTTTGCATGTTTGTACATTGAATTGTAACAGCTTTCCCATGGTCGTAATTTGTGAAAACCTTGTGAAGAAACATAATTTGTTGTTAAAAAAGTTATGTTAGTTCTTCTTGGTTCACTCTAGGCACCTAGAATCAATAGTTGATTCACAATTTTGGCATATAATTGTGCATTTGGACTTGAAGACGAATGGGTGAACAATCCGGCAATGGATTGGTCGAGAAGTTAGTCCAGTGGATTAGTTGGGAAGCCAACTCTAAGAAATGAAAAACAAGTGCACAAAGAATCCACCAAGATTGGTTGTCAATGTGCCTTTAAGGTTGAGAAGAGTTATGTTGCACCTAACCTTGGAATTCTACATTATTATTGCATGGAACATGTTGACAACCAAGGTGTTCCATGTCATGGCTATCAAGCCACAATGTTTAAAGGTATGCGCTTGGAGTATGTGCCATGATTGGGGCATGCCATGAAAGAATAGATCATGGACAATGTTAAGCTTGGTCTTCCAATGTGCAGATCGTGGCAAAGCACAAGCAACATTACTTTGAGGAAGATCCCATTGGAGAATCATGGACTTGTAGTCATTTTATCCTCCCACATGATATTCACAACGCTATGGATTTGTATGTTAGTTTGGAGTATAAACACCATAGGGACATTGCAACTAGGGTCAAGCTTTGGGTGTATGCAAATCCCAAAATCATTTTTTCATTCCAGCAAGAACCACTTAACTCGAAATCATTTGGCTTCAAACTTATTTTTGACATCCAGACTCTGTACCAAAAAAAACTAATAGTGGATTTAGGACATGAAAAGGTTGTTGCTTGTGATACAACTTTTGAAACAAATGACACAAAGGTATTATTGTCAATTTACCTTCAATGGTTCATTTTTTCAAGATCAACATGGTTTTCCTAACTAATGAATGTTTTGCTTGTTACAATCCCTATTATATGTGCTCATGGTCTTCAATGAGTGGAAAAATGGAGTTCCCATGGCTTGGATTGTATCCACTTGGAACAAAAATATGGATCTTTAACAATGGTTGACATTGTTGAGGGCCAAATTTCAGCATGATATTCTTAAATGCATTCCTAATGCATTTATTGTTAACGATGCCAATGTAGAAATAAACACGATCAAATAAATATAACTCTTACATACCCTTGGGACGATTGTGGATAGGGGTGGACGCCCTTCCTTTAGGAAAACATTATATGTATTGAAACAAACTTCCCCAAGGAAAATAATTCCAAATATTTATGCGTTGATGTGCTTGAGAATTCTCAAGGATATAGTTCACCACCATCTTCTCTTCGGGGAATCCATTTTCTACCTAGGGGGTAAGTTCTTGGAAATGTAATTCAAGGAGGAAGGTTCTAGGGATAGATTTCCCAAGGAGTAGGGATTGGGTAAATTTAATTCGGGAAGGAACATAAATATTTTTGGGAAATTAGTGGCAAGGTTCAATTTGGTCTAATAGTTCTAGACGGTCATAGAGAAATAATATCTAATCATTTTTAATGTGTAAGGTGTGTTTTCCACTTTTGACCATGTTCTTCTACCTTTGGCACATTCATCGAACTTGGCTAAAACATTTTTTCAAAAAAAAATTGGTCTTGTGGTTTGTTCACACATCTTTGCTGAAATGGGGGATGTCATGTACCTAAGAGAGGTTGGAATACACCCAACACAAGTTGAAGCTGAAAGAGAAACCTTGAACAAATTTTGTCAACCTTACACCAAGTATCCACTAGTTAAGCCATCTTTATATTACATTGATGCATATTGGGTGCCAAAAGTTGGCATGTGGTGCACAAATGCATGGAATATATGATATGCCAACCAAGACATTAATGCGGCTATAAGGGTTTATCATGGGAACTTGAAGGAAAAGTTGAAAAACATGAAGTACATATTTGAAGGCCGAAGATTATACTAGTTGATTCATCAACTGGTCTCCGATGTGGTCACTCACTATTGGTATGTGGGCATGTGCAAACAAGGAGGGTTCTTTTGCAATCAACGTGCAAATTTTTTTTGTCTAATGCATGGTAGTTGGCATAGGAAATCTTGTGTTCACACATGATGGATCTCCCCATGTTCGAGAGCACAAAACAACAATTGTGCAATCATAGTAACACAAGGATGTACAATATAGAATTAAGAATCCCCACTCTGAATGGGCATTTAGTGATTGCCTATGGGCTTAAAAAGAGAACCTACGCAAGCATTATATTGATGTGTTCATGAAGATGAGGTGTAACCTTCCACCTGAGATTATTATTTCACCATGTGGTTTGTGAATTAGGACTATGGTAAGTGGTTTCGTTACATTACAAGGCATTCCTTCTCCCAAACCCACATTAGAAACAATTGGGGTTTTAACATCCCTTGGGTCATCCAAGACATCACAAAGTCTAATCATACACACACCATTAATTCCTTTGACCTTTCATAGTCTGTTTTTGGTGAAATCCTAAAAGTTATTAACATTCTATTTAATGTTGTGGAAGATAATGACTATTTGTAATTTCAAAATTTGGAAAAGTTCAAACACATCTATGGAAAGATGGAAGCATTGAAATCTCAATTAGAAGTTGGTGTGTGCCACCCCCTCGACAGGTCTATCACTATTGTTGTGGATGGAAGTTCCTTTCGCCTCAAGTGGAAGCTTAACTTCGATGATGGCATGAAATTGAAACATCGCACCCCCACACCTCTTAACTAACCTTAAGATTTTTGTTTAAAGTATGCTCCTTGGGGAAAACATTATATTATGCGTTCTTGGGGAGTGGTTATATATTCATTCGGGGAACACTTTGTCGAGCAAAAACTTAATTGGGCATTGCGAGGAATAAGACATATGACCCAAGGAACTATTACCTTTCCATGGGGAAAGATGATAGCCCCCCCCTAGGGAACTCTTGTTGATCCTTCAAAGAATTGATAACCTTCTTGGGGAATTATTACCATTCCTTGGGGAACATGTCATAGTAACTGTTGCACTTATGTTATGAAAAGTTGGACATTGTTCTTCTTGTATGGAGATTAATTTCAATATATCACTCATTTTTTTAGGGTTCCCAATTGGAAAGTGCATATTGCCATATTGCATATGTGATTTTCTCCTTCAATTGTTTAACCCTAATGTAATAAAACCTAAGCATGATTATCTCCCCATTTGGAAATGCCCAAAATAAACTCCCCCAAGGAAAAGAATTAATTATTATCCTTTAATAGGTTTTGCTTTTTCATTCACATGTTCTTAGCTTGTTTCGAGAACATGGTGGGCACATGTCATCAAAAAAATGTTGTGAATAGGCAAAGAAGAAAACCAAAACCCATGCAACCCAAAAGAAACTCCTCGTGATGAAAATGACTAACTATTAGCTTCTTATCAACTTGTTTTTGAAAACATTATGGTGCATGTCATCAAAAAGGTGCCATGAGTAAGCAAAAAAACAAAACCAAAATCCATGCAACTCTCCTTGAGAGAATTCTAAACTCTCTTCGGGCAATGAAAAGAATTCTTCGAGGAGGCTTTGAGCTTTCTCAAGGAATGAAAAAAGTTCCTAGAGGAGGCATTAAATTCTCCCTAGGGAATGCAACTTTGAGTTCTCCTCGAGGAAGGCCAAAACTTCTTCGGGGAGGCTCTAAGCTTTCCTTAGGGAATTTAGTTCTCAATTCTCCCTTGAGAAGGCTAAAAGTTCCATGAGGAGGTTTTAAGCTTTCTTCAAGGTATGTAGCTTTGAATCCTCTCTAGGGAAAAGTTCCCCGAAAAGGCTTTGAACTTTCCCTAGGGAATGTGACTATGAACTTTCCCCAAGGAAGCCCAAAAGTTCCCTGAAAAGGCTTTGAACTTTCCCTAGGGAATGTGACTATGAACTTTCCCAAAGGAAGCCCAAAAGCTCCCTAGGAAAGGCTTTCAACTCTCCTTAGGGAATGCCAAGAGTTCCCTAGGGAAGGCTTTGAACTTTCCTTAAAATTAAAATGCCAAAATTTCCTTGAGGAGGAGGTTTTCAGCTCTCCCTGGGAAGTGCCAAAAGTTCTCTGAGGAGGGTTGTTAGCTCTTCCCAAGGAAAGCCAAAAGTTCCCTAAGGAGGCTATGAACTCTCCTTAAGGAATGTAACTTTGAACTTTTCTTGGGGAAGGCTAAGAGTTCCCCAAAGAGGTTTTAAGCTCTCCTTGGGGAATGTAGCTTTGAGCTCTCCTTAGAAAATGCAAAAATTTCCTCAAGGAAGAGGTTCTCGGCTCTCCTCGGGGAATGCCAAAAATTCCCCAAGGAGGGTTATTAGTTCTTCCCAAGGAAAGCCAAAAGTTCCCCAAGGAGGCTCTGAATTCTCCTTAAGGAATGTAGCTTTGAACTTTCCTTGGGGAAGGCCAAGAGTTCCCCAAGGAGGTTCTAAGTTCTCCTTGGGGAATGTAGCTTTGAACTTTTCCTCGGGAAGGCCAAGAGTTCCTTGAGAAGGCTCTAAACTCTCCTTGGGGAAAGCCAAGGGTTCCCTAAGGAGGGTTTTAAACTCTTTTCGAACAATGAAAAAAGTTCCCCAAGGAGGTTTTTAACTCTCCTTGGGGAAGGCCAAAAGTTCCCCATGGAGAACTCAACATGTGCATATAATCAAATTGCATATTGAAGTGTAAGTGGAAGTTGAATGTTTAAAGCTTGACCTTAACATAATAAAACCCTAAGCATGGGTGCCTCCCCATTTGCAAGTAGCCCAAAAGAATTGCTTGGAACTTCTTTTTCACATGTTAGGCATATATTATGGAGAAATGTTGCATTCAAAGAACAAGTCAAGTTTGTAGGAGGGAAGACAATTTGTTGAAAAAAAAAAATAAATTTTACAAACATGGTACATAATGGTGCTCCCAATGTGGGCACAAATTTCCGTGACTACTTTTACAACCGTAAATCTATTGTTAAATTTGAATTGAGCCTCATGTTTTTCATTGTGGGAAGAGCTTCTTCCACCATTTGGTTGTTTTTTCCTCTATAAAAACATAAATTTTCATATGTGATTCCTTTGCGTCTTTCCTTTTATACCATTACCCCACGCCAAGATTACATCTATGTCATGTTGTCTAGCTTGGAAGTAATGCATCATATTCAACATGTAATAAACACATTGAATAATTCATCTTTGCATTGAGATTAGGGGTCTAATCCATAACAAACTATGAATAAGTGGATGGCCGTCATTGTCCCAAGTCTTCATGAGGTTTATTTCGAAACTTTAAAAGAACGGGGCCATTTTTGTTTCATTGTGCGATAAAGGCCATGACTCGAGGTGAACAAACCTTCCATGTTTGACGCAAAGTAGGTTCCAATGCTCAAAATCTGATAGTTTTTTCCCTTGAGACATGGGTTGGGCTGACGACCAAGTTGAAAAAATTAATGTTACAAACCATACATAAAGGGGAATATGTGGGATGTTTTACCTTTGGTAGCTTTCCAATCTAGCCATTCAAAGAATTCAAAGATTTTACTATTCCATTTATTAGGTTGCAATGATCACATTGTGTTCATGAAGTCCACATGGGTAATCCATGTATTGTACGGAATTTGTAAGGGGTTTCATTTCAAAAAGATATTCATTAACGCACTCCCAAGCTCCTTAATAGACTCAAATGTGAGTATGAGGTGAAAACAATGGAAAAGTAAGGAGTTGGGGCACGTTCCCTGGCTCACAACACTTTAGGGGTAGAAGGGCGTGCTGGAGTTCTGGGATGGGATTAGGAAGAATGACAAACAATCACTCACTCACATGGACCTACACAAAACCAAATAACAAGTTGGGATTGGCATAGTTGGAGCACTTTTAGTGTTCGAATGAGCCGTGGGCAAACTCGGACTCACAAGACTCACCACGATTTGGATTCACAAGATTCACCACCTTCCCTTTTATAGTATACTTTGTGCCTGACCACAAGACCAGCACCCAAATGTCATTTTGTCTTGGGACTCCCAAGTGGGAGTCTCGAAATTCCCACAATCGGGACTCTTGCAACTTTGGGGGTCCATAACTTTGCGTCCAAACCTTCAATTAAGATCAGGTCTAAAGCAAAGTTGTAACGCTTATCGAAAGCTTTTCAACGGTATGTCACACGCCACTTGCATGTGAGGAAATTTGGTCGATTCTCGACTTTTAGTGGTCGAGAGTCAAATTGCCAATTTGACTATCGGCCTTGCTTTTAGCCATAACTTGTGTTGAAGTGTCCAAATGGGTTATGAGAGCCCATTTTAGACATTTAAGTTCCAAGAGCTTTCCAATAATATAAGGAACTCATCAATCCATTGAATTTTGACCCTTGAAATTGCTCTTTGAAAATTTGGGAGTCCACTGGGGCTCTAACTCCCAAAGTGGAAGCTCCCTCGGGAGTGTAATGGTTCATTCCCTAACACTTTCCTACACTCTTGGGAGCATGAGGTGTGACTCTCGGGCTTCTTTCTTGGCTTGCAACTTTGTAAGCCCAAGGTTAGGGTTGCGACATTCATGATGTTTTCTGTGACATGTGTTTTAAGACACAAATGATATTATAGGTCAATCATCATCGATCTTTCCTTGAGACCAAAGAAAATCTCGTTGTCGTCAAAAGCTTTTCCACCACATCATTTATCTACAACCTCCCTCCACTTCTTAAATATATTACACACTAAGTGGGCTTCCAATGAGTCTTGCCTACCAAAGAATGCAATGAACCTACAAACCCCTAGAAGATTATGAAACACATTTCATATCCTTGGGCACCAACAATGTCACTATTGGGAATGCAACATCATTTTCAAGCTTCACCTGGGGGACAAAATACTTTATTTGAGGATTCAAACCATTGGGGATATCTTTGGTGAAGTTCACAAAGAATTCAATGATCGCTTAAGGAAGTCCCGTGGGGAAATTAAAAAACTTCCCCAAGGAAATCCAATAATTTCGAGTTCTTTGGGGATGTTCATGAAGGAAATTTAGTGATTTTCATTTCTTCAAAAGGAAAAAGAAACGATTAGGGGAAATATGGGTAAAATGTTGCTTACCTTGTATTTTGTGTTTTTGTGTGTAGTTTTACGTTGTGGTTGTTTAGCTAAGCCTGCCATTCCAATTGTTGAGGTGTGAGCTACAAGGATTTTGTGGGTGGGCATTACTAACTTTGTTTGTCTATTGATAGTAGTAGGGTTTTATCTAGCCTTTTCTATTTCCCCTTGTCTTTTCGATCATTTCCCTTATGTTTTCCCTTGCCTTTTAAAAGACCACCCTTGACATTTAATGTTTGAGGATGTAAGTAATGATAGGGGTTTGCTATGCCACTAATTCTCCAATTTCTTTCACTTTCTTGAACATATTACATTTACATCTTAACTTTCCAACTCTTAGAAACTTGAACCTTTTGCTATGTACTTGGAATTATAAACATATGGAATAGACATGCAATATGCACAGATGCTATGGATGCACTAGATGAAATTCTTTTCCTCAACCTCATCCTTCCTTTTGACTCTTCATTATATCCTAAATTTTTTTCCAGTGATGAATAATTTTAAAGAATTAGTATATGGGAGATTTTGCATAATCTTGTATGGTTGTTGCTAAAAATTTGATTTTGCATAATTCTTCGTATGGTGGTCCATAAACAATTCCAAAATCAATTGCCTCATTTCCAAGCCAAACTATCTCATTTCTTTCATAACAACTACCTTTTTTCATATTAGCTTTCTTAATAAATTCTCAAATTCTTTCCTAATAACTATCTCCTATCCTTATAATTACTTGACTCCTTTTCCCTACCCACCAACATGGATATGAAAAGGCAAATTAACACGTGTAGTTCCATGTTCACAATATTTATATAATTCAAATTAAATTTCACATTGACATAAATAATAATGAACTATTGAAAAACATATGGGAACATAAGAAAAGGAGAAAAAAAAAACATTGAACATCAATGGTAGTGCATAGTAATGCGAAGCCCATGTTACTTATTACAATAATGGGGAGTAGAAGCAACAATATATTGTGATGAGATGGCATGTGGATGGGGTGAATGTGAATTCAGTTGTGTGCAAAAACATAGAGCCCTACTTATTTATTGGCATTTGCAAGTGAAATGAATGGGTTTCTACCAATGGCGTACTCGTGTGTTGCCAAGTGTTCAAAAGGTTATGATGTAAAAAGGTAACTAGCAATATGTGGTGATGTGGTAAAAAAAACTTAAGGATGACATGCATAATGCAAACCCTTTATGACTATGTCTTCTTTTTGGACTTATTCCTTACTTATTAGTGTTGATTGTAGTCAATGGGTGGACCACATGGACATTGAGCTTTAGAAACCTCGAAAACTCCTTCATTCGATTCTCACAGCCAAATTTTGTACAAGGTTTAATCAAACCCCGTTTGATAACATTGTATGAATTTTTGCTAAGTGACAAGTACATAGTTACTTACTTTCAATGAGGTAAAGCATGATGAAGCTTTACTATAAAATGAAAATGAACCCTCCAAATCTAAATTTGTGTACACCTAGTAGTAAAACGTCCCACACTTTTTTCCAGCT
>Ga0209208_10012543_pt1 | contig 10712 bp, 7 predicted proteins | sample S1TSphfallax_3_FD_187694 | JGI IMG/M metagenome (GOLD analysis project Ga0209208, IMG submission 187694) | Host-associated microbial communities from peat moss isolated from Minnesota, USA - S1T2_Fd - Sphagnum fallax MG (SPAdes) (version 2) | ecosystem: Host-associated > Plants > Peat moss >... | reverse complement strand
TGAGTTGTGAAAATCGAATTTCAAAAATTAAGTGTTATCGTATATGCAGGAACTGCCTTATTTGAAAACTATAAAGTTGAAAAAGTTAAAAATCTTGATACCCTTGTTGATTTTCGCCAACCCAAAAAAAACTAGAAAACTGATTAGGTTTTCATAACATGATGTAAGAACCAAACCGGTTGCTTCTCACAAAAAAATGAAAACTGCCCAACACTGTTCCCCACCACTTGATTCCCATCACTACAACATTCTTTAGCTTTGATTCAGATAATTCACATCACAAGTGCAACCTGGTAGAATCACAAGGGCCAAAGTGAACCAACGCCCACTAGTGCACCATGAAGGATGGATGGTAAGTGCTCAGGAAACAATTTTCTGTTGGGTTCCAGTCACCTAGCTAACCATTGTGGTTACTTTAGTTGTTTTTTCCTACTTACTATTAATGCAATTGGTAGTTAAAACAGGCCTAACCCATCTACATTCTATAAAATAATTGGTGTTTGTTCGCAAATTTTTGATTCGGTAATTAGTGATTGGCCGGAGCCCCCCCGGTCCTTGAGAGCCCCCAACCAAAAATATTTTTCATGTCTAAGTTTAGTTATTTACATTTTTTGCAACCCCACCCCATAAAACTGAAATTGAGACTATAAATGGGTGGAAGACTACTACTAGCAAACCACCTAGACCAATCATTATGATTGGCCAATCAAAAACACGGAGCAACTGTCAAATCATATTAATAATTACACTCTTCTCTCATTGGTGCACAACTTTATTGCCTCAACAAAATATGCAAAAATTTTGGGCCAAAACCATTTTGTTAGGGAAACATAAAGTTTCAGGCTTGAACTTCAGGCTTGAGCAACAAATTGGCCGCTGTAGAAGGTATCCACAAGTTTGCACATATGGGTAGGCACCATTGTTGTGTTAGGTCGTAGTACATAAATAATTGTTGTCTGTCCACAAAATTTTGATTCGATAATTCGTGATTGGTTGGAGCCCCCCTGGCCCCTTGAACGCCCCCAACCAATGCGAGTGACAGTGAAGCCATGAATGGAAAAGAACGGGATAGTCTTCCTGTTTCAGGTGATGCCACAGAGCTCTCCCACTTTATGTGCTGAAGGTGGTGAGTTCGGTCCATCGTTGGAAATGGTTTGGCTACACATTCACTCACTCATTGGTGGTGAATTTGCTTTCATCCAGTCACTCGTTGGTGATGGGGAGTCCACACAAACCTCAACTCACCCATTTGCTTAGCCACATTTTGTTAGGGTTTTCTTTTTTACTTCTGGATTGCAACCACATAGTGTTAGGGTTTTTTTCTTTGTGGTGCTAATAATACCTTTGTCAATCCTTTCTCCTGATCATTTTGCTTGCAAAATGGGTTTACTGATTAGTCCATGTATAAACAATCTGCTTACCTAGTCCCCACCAGTTTTCCTACCTATCTAGTATCTACTATCCACCCATATATATGACCTACTTCTTACAAAATGGGTTACTGAGGTGAAACCAGATATTAACTCAATTGAGGTTCATCCACAACTGAGTCATGATTGGCATCCAGTGAATGGTTCTCTAGTGAGTACTGGTTCAGTCTTGCCAAGTGGAACCAGCAAATGACCACCTGTCCTACCTAAGAAAAAACCTTTAAAACTTTTTTAAATAAGACACCAAAACTCATTTAGGCCCGCTTTACACTACGAGTCAGTCAGCCCCAGAAAACTTGGGGCCAACTTTCAGCATTTTTGGCTTGTTGTTTGGCCCCAAGTTACTAGTAAATGCTAGACCATTGACGTCAGGATGTTAATAAATGCTGGAACATAACCCCCAGGGGGTACATTGGCACCGAATAAGGACTTCCCTTGCGGATTGACCAGGAGTCCCTTGTAGAGTGGGCAGGCCTAGCTGGTACTGCACAGCGGGTGGTCTTAACATTAGAAGCCTGACTCTTTCCGGCACATATTCACTTCTCCTATTAATTAGATGAGATGCCTCCCAAGTTTTTTTTTTCCCATTGCAACGAGCCAATTTGATTGGCCCAACACTTTTTTTATAAAAATAAAAAACTATGGAGGCTACCCAAAATAGAAGCTTCTACTCTGAAGTATGGAGTTCCTCCCCTTTGGCCCACCTATGTAGGTGAAAAGAGGACAACATTTGCCAAAGCATATGGGATAAAAGTGAGGTGCTATGAAAAACATGTTGGGGAACACATTGGGAACTTGGTGAACATATTGGGAACCGGGGATTTTTTTATAAAAAACCTTCCCCCACCCCCAACTGAAAAGGAAAAAAAAGCAAGGCACCTTGAGTGCATGCTTGGGCCTTCCCATTGGCTACATGAAATTTCTCTTTCCAAAAGAGTTTGTCATCATTTTTGGCCTCGGCTAATATGCCTTGCAAAGAACACCCTACCTATTACCCTGCCTCAGATCAATAGTGGATACAACGCATCCCCAAAATTCAAACCTGACCCCGTTTTCGTCAAGTGGAATACCATCAGAAAAAAAAGGGTATATATAGTAGGCATTGGGTGACCAGCACGTAAACTGGTGCCATGGTAAAACCCACAGTAGGGCGGTTCTTAGACGATGGATAGATACTCACCTCTTATAAACCAGGGTATATACTCACTCACTTGTCGGTTCCCAAAATTTTCAAAACAATCAAAGAACCAGCCAAAGAACTGCCGGTTCTTTCACAAAACCTGTGAGTTCTTTGAGGTTTTTGAAATGACAGGAATCAACAGTTCTTTGATTTTGAATTGTAGTGAATTTCTGAAAAACCGGAATTGGTGATTCTTTGATTCTGAAGTATTTAAAGAACTGGAGCTGATGGTTCTTTTGATTATGAAATATTTGAAGAACTGAAACTGGTGGTTCTTTAAAACTTCAAAGAACTGTCCAACACTGGTAAAAACCCCAAAGATTTTGGCTGCTTCCAAGCGTTATGAGTATTCCCTCGTAAGATTATTTCAGGGTCTCCAAGTTCAAATCTAACAAGAATCAAGTTAAATATAGCCACTGTTTAGTACTAACAGACCTCACTCAAGATGGTGAAGGTACCAGTGTAGGTGTCGGTTCACTCTGGCCAGTATAGTAGGCACACAGATCAATCAACAGACGGCCTTATAGGAAAGAAGGAGCTCTACTGACAAGATCGCCTTGGGGTTTGAACAAAACTTGATACAAAATCAGATGGTCAGATCTCTAGCTAGACCTAAATACAAGAATTCAACACCGTGTCTGATCTATATCCAGCCACCAGCTTAATTTCAGGGCACAAATTTCAAAACACAATTTATGATGAACTAGATCAGGATTAGCGATAACTTATAGAGGTTTTTAATTAAAACGAAATCAGCTGGGAGCTTGGGTTATATTATGCTTAAAATCTTTAAATGCGCCCAACAATAAACTAATGCGCAAAGAAACCAAGTATTTCTGTATTTGGCGAATTTTGGCAACCTGGCAAGAAAAAAGGATGAAGGTGTGAAAGGTACAAAGGGTTTTTTATTGAAAAAATAGGCCCAAGTTGCCACATCATGAGGCAAAACCAACAGAAAAAGAAAGCTAAAGTCACCATATTAGAGAATACGTTCTAACAAGTCACCAAATTACAAGGGGAACCCTTTGACCTCTACCCAAATTTGGCTAAGTCATATGTTCATGATCACCAACCCATCTTCTTCATAAATTTGAAAAAAATTAGATTGTTATCCATTGCAAGCCAGAGCACATCCAAAACTGTTTTAAAAAGTGTTGTGAAAACTTCAACTATTAATGAGTCACAAAACTTATACTAGTTTTATGTTGTAAGATTAGCGTAGTACCTTTACCATTTCAGCAACAAATTGTTGAATATTTAATTAAACTTGAAATCTCAACTCTGTCACTTGATTTTTTAATTATGACATGTAATAGTTATATCAAATAATAAATGGAATCTTGCCACTATTACGGAATTGTCTACTATGTTTAAATTGGTTGAAATTTAAATCACCATCATGGGAGGTCTACAGTTCAAAATTTGACAGTTGAACTTTTTTATTTTATTAAAATTTCAACACAAACAATAAATAGTTTTTCAAAACTTTGGCAAAATAAAAATAATTTAATTTATGCCAAAATGGTAAAGGTATTACAATATATGTGAATGTTATAACTAGTTTTCTAAAACTTCACTTTATATTGAAGTTTGGCCAAATGTCACTTCCTAATTGTGTGGAGAATGAAAATGTCTCAAACTTTTAAAGATTTTGAACATACATTAATTTGGACCACTAGGTCTAGATGGTTTGTTGAGTGATTTATAAGCTTGGACTTCATGAAATTCAAGTTGGATAATGTTTATTTTACCTTCAACAATGCCAAGAATCATCATAATATCTAAATTCACAAGTTTCATAACTTGAATAATTGATGACTATTGTAGTACTTGGGTGGCTTCGGTAGTTTTCTACCAAATAAATAATTTAATCCTTTTTTTTTTTTGCTTCGGTAACTTTTTAATTTTGAAAAGTTTGACATATGTGTAATATATGTAATAAAATTCATTAGTATTTTTAAGATATTTCATTGTGTTAGTGGTCAGATGGATGTAGAGTAGTCAATTTGGTTAGGTAAGTCCTTGGTTCAAAATTGGTTAGCAGTTTGAATGTGTGAAAATTTTGGCAAAAAGGGCCGCATATTTTCTAAAAATTTCAGCAAAGTTAAAAATAATTCAATTTATGCCAAAGCCGCCTAAGTACTAGGGTAATCAAGACCACAAATCATGTGTTTTATGATTAAGTTTTAGTCAAATAAGACATCAAGACAATATATTACAAAATCATCTAGTATTGGTTGCTAATGTGATGATGACGTGGTTGTTTAATATGATTAAGTCTAGTATTAGTTGATGTGTCTTGTTATTTATGATGAAGTAATTTTCATTATTCAATGACGTGGATTAACATGTGTCCTATTATTTTTATTACAGTGCAAGGTTTGCTAGGTGACATGTGGACTAATGGGTGTCATGTTTTTTACTAATGTGTTAATATTGATAGGTGACATAAATTGACATGTGTCATGTCTTTTTTTACTACATATTAATTTGTGTTTGCTTACGTGGATGCCACATATTATTTCTAATATGCTAGGTGCTTATTTGTCTATTTTGACATGTTGCATGTATTTGAAATTTTGAATTACCCATACATGGTTGGACACATCTATTGTTCTAAATTAGCAAGTTAGGATTTTAAATTTAAAATATGTGCAAACATGAATTGTTGTGTTGCATGATTATTATATACACAATCCACAACATTTACAAAAACACATATGCATATCACACATAACCCTCAATGTTAAACCCTATCAAAACAATAATTGAAAGTGCATCCATAACATGCACAATGAAACACATACTTTATTGGCGTAATTTGAACAAATCTAAGTACTTTGGGGAAAAAAAATTGCAAACCAATACAAAATTTTCATTTAAAATGGAAGGTTTGCAAAGTTTTACAATGTGCATGTAAATGTTAAATAAATATAATTCACCTAGCCCATATACAAGGTGGTTAGCTTCCAAGGCCAAAGGATAATGTATCCAATTGCATTCCTTACAATGATTAGTGGCAAATCATGTTCATAATATGGAATTGGCAAACAATATTTGGGTGTTAAACATGAACTCATAGAAATAGACAAATGATTTCTTATCATAGGCATGTTAAATGATGATGTGCTACCCTACCCCCAAATTTTACAAATTTGCCAAACGCATTCATGAAGATGACCTCTTCATTCAACTTGTATTGTAAAACAAATGTAAAATGAAGTTAGAACATTATAAAATTATAGTAAATAGTAATGAGTATAAAGTAAAAAAATTCAATGGATTTACTAAACCATAATTATTCAACTTATGCAAATCTAATGGCATTCTAGTAAAATTTTCCATAACATTAGATCACAAAATTGAATTAGATTGATTTTGCAAAGTGGCATACTGCATAGTAAAACAATATTCACAAATCTTAAATTGCATGCATGTAACTTTAACCACTACATGCATTTAAATCAAATGAAAGAGCGGGCCTATTGTTGGGTGTATTTTTTGAACTATTAAAGCAACTCCCTCATTTGCAACTACCTTCAAAGCTAACTGGTTGCATCTAAGGTTGCGTGTACCCCAAGCCAAAGGTCTTTTCCCCAAAATTGGTGGTACTTTAACCTTTTTAACATCTCCAACAACCCTTGAATTCTGCAAATGTACATATGATTAATAAAACATTTGTGGCTTATGCCTACATTAACTACATACTAAAAATAGTGAATTTAGAAACACAATTCCATGGGGTTTAAGAGGTATGGCAATCACCTAGGTTAAAAGTGACCAAGCATAAACTTTATGGATTTTCAATGTGAGTTTTTCTTGTAATTCACTTTTTCCCATGATGGTGTAAACCAACATACCCTAAGGTGTTTAGAGCCTTAGAAAGTCCAATCAAGTACAACCATAATGATGCCAATAGATAATTGTTGTTGCCTACTTCATTATCAAATGGATGTGGCAATATGTATGAAAATGACACATTTCCAACACACTTGTAAGGGCAATCGTCTATGAACAAAATATTATGTCAAAATAATGGCCATGATAAATGGCTTATCTGATAAAAAACACCTTAGTCATGTTTTTAGCACTAATATCCATCTTGGGTTTAATAGATAGCAAATGTGAATCTTTTCACATTTCTCATTCTCCCATGCAAACACAATATTCACCTTTAATTTTTCCCTTATTATAAATTTAACAATGGGAATAATATTGAGTTTTGTTGTTGTATACCATATCCCTATGTCAAACCTTGAACAACACAACTTTTAAAACTTGTGGAAAATTTGGTCATAATGTAACAAGTTTGTTCCCACACCTTACTAGAGGTACCAATGGTTGCCATCACTCATCGCTTTTCAAATGCACAACAATACACAATAAGCCATTGACATCTAAGATTAGATGGTACTATACGCTAATTGTAAAGATGTTTTTATTTGGAGAAAAAACATTTGCATTCACTACTAAATATGAGTTCACCTTTTCTGTGACAATAGTATTGTCCATAAGCCTTTCTACAACATCTTTGGCATGTTTCATAGCACTAATGACCACCTTCCCACCAACCCCAAGTTAAAGTGCCCGTGTGTGTGATTGTGTGAACCTATCTAATGTAATCATTCACAAATTATCATCTATAGAAGAGTTAGGTTTAGCAACTAATGCTGCATTTTTCACCTTCTTGTTCATTGTTGGACGATCATTTAACACAAGATTAGTTGTTTGTATATTGGTCTCAAGTGAAAGGGAATTTTGTCGTGCATCATCTTCTAGAGATATTTGCATTTAACTAGCTTCCTTATTGGTCTTTTTATTGATGAAGTATGGCCACAACCTTGAATCCCATTCATCCGCATGTTAAACACTAAAACTATCATTTTAAAATATTGCCTCATAGCTCTAATAATGCGATCCTTACAAATTTAATGTGACAATTGTATTGCCCAAAATATTACACATTACCTAAGTTTTTAATTTTTTTTTACCACTCCCATATTCCCTTCAACTTCCTTGGCAACATCAACTTGAGTTTTTCCCTAATTGGGTGCATTGGCATCAACCATATTATTCCTTATTTTTTGCATGAAGGTCCACATTTCTTCCATCATGGTGGACATGGCCTTTTGGCCTTTCACTAGTTCGTCTTGGGTGGATGCCAATTCATCAGTCCTCTTTTGCATTTCTTCATGATTTCCTTCAATAAAATCTAATCAAATATCTAGTTCAAAATATAGCTACCCTTGGCCATAACTATTTGACTTCATATTAGGAACCAAATGTTCTTGTAAACCGCCAATTTATGATTCAATCATATCATGAATGACCAACATGTTACCAATGCATTTATTTCAACAAGTTTTTTTTGAAAAGATCTAACAACTAATTACATTATAACTAGAACAAATATGTTATCTATTTATGATTGTAACATGTTAGTTTATTACTAGTATTAAATTTAGGGTTTCCAACATAAGAACAAAACAAAACAAACATAACATTTGGCCATGGATGTAATCTTGGTTCATGTTCTTTAGAGTTTAATATGATGTTAAGGTGATGTTAAAGTTCCCAACAAAAATCTAAACTAGTTAGATAGTGATCTTTTTTACTAGTTCAATCAACCTAAGTTTTATAATGAAGGTTATTCAACTATGTTTTAGAATCATAAGAACATGTTTGTAGAAGTTGGCCTAACCTCGTCATCTTTAATTTATCTTTTACATTTAGAGCCTTTGTCCTTCTTTCATTCATGTTGGATTTCGGCCAATGTTAGAGGTCTTCCCAATTCTTCTTCCTTCACAAATAGATAAATAAATCCACAAGTTGTAAATTAAATGTTGTCACGAATAATGGAGAGCCCCTTGAAATCATGTTTGATAAAATATAGAAATGTATCAACATTTCTTCAACACCAATTTCATTTACTCATCCAATCCTATTGCTATTCTTTTGCAACCCTCGAATTTTGGTCAATTGTTGGGCATTTTTAATTGTCTCTTTTTGGTGTAATACCTCTTTCAACTAGCTTCGATGTTCCTTTGCACAATTTTGAGGTCGATCTTTGCTTCTTTCAATCTTCTTCTTCAAAATAGATTGTTTGCTTTTCAACACAATGTCAATCTAGTCTTTACATATTTGTAAGCAAAAGGGTAATTCAAGTATTCAAATTACCATTCTAATGCCTCCTTTATGGCCTTCATTCATTACTACAAAACATGTCCTTAAACCTTGCACTTCCACCCAAATTTGGCCAAGTGGAAAGGAGCTCATCCAAACCATTAACCCATGGTCATTCAGTGGACCATTTCTAATTGAGTGTGTGCACAGTGGAGTATTTATGGATTTCATGATGGATTTTTAATGGAAATTGGTGGACTTCAATGTGGAAATGGTGCATGGTGGATTCGTAATGAACACCTTGCCATGCATTCTAGATCACTCATGACTTCCATTAAGAATCTATGTGGGTGGAAATGGGTATTTTAAAATTAATGTTGGGTGGAATGTTGAATGGAATAAGGAAATGTTTTGCAATAATGAATTATTTGTTGGTTGTTGCCATGTGTCATCAATTGTAGGATGTTATTGTAAGGCATAGCCTTGAAAGGCTGTTAGCCAACTGGTCTTCCCACCACCTACAGGTCTCCCATCTGCATTATAATGCACCACATGTATTATTTCATTACCCCTCAATAGTTAGTTCAATCTCAAGTTTAATTATCATTACATTGTTGAATTTTCAACACCTAGCTCTCATTTCAATTGCCTTGTTATGTCCTTCGATAGACACAACCTCGTTATTTAGTGGGCAGAACCAATTCTGACACAAAGGCAATGTTAACTTGTGTGCATTTTCAAGCTACACTTGGAGTACCTTGAGGAGTTGTTGGATAGATTGTTGTAGGTGATTTTGATGGCATATGTGGGATAATTTTAAATGGGGTCATGGTTGGGGAAATTGTGCATGCCATTATGCAAGTGTTTGTGAACATTAACCCAAGGTTCTAATACCTATAGGTGGAATTCTTGGCCACCCTTTAGGTGCAAGCATATGTGGAGTAGTCATAGGTGTTCCAAGTGACATTTGCAATAAAATCATAAGGGGGTGTTGGCAAGCTAAAGTGGACCAAAAAAGTAGTTTGCCCAAAATCCAATTTAAAAATGAAACATTTTTTATATGGACACAAGAAAGTAGATTCAAAACATCTTAAAGTAAAAATATGAAAACATAGGTCATTACATTTAGTTTATGGAAAGTTGGATACAAAGTTTGAACAACTTTGGTATCATAAAAGTAGGTTGAAAATATGTTTCAAGTTGATTGGGTCAATATGATGTTCAAGCCTATTTCATATTAAAATTTGATATATTATGATTATAACATGCATAACAACTCAATGGTGCTGGGGATGCGATTGAATTTTTTAATTTGTACCTTACACACCACACTATAACCACCCTGATTGTTCCATTTAATAATGGGAACACTTGTTGTGTTTGGAATCCATAAGATGCCATGGTTTCCAATTTGGGGCAAAAGGTTTTGAGCGCCTTCTTACATCCATGGTGCTAATCTCGCCTTCTTTTTCGAAAAATTCTTTGAAAATTTGGCCCATCATGAATTTTTCTCCCACAAACTTCCACCACCTCCATAGTCTAATGCACTTTGTCCTTTTGTGGATAAATGATAGCACACCATTGCAACAAGTTTGTGGTTGCATCTAAAATCTTGCATTGACTATATATTGACAATTATAATTTTACATGGTGAAATATTTGAGTTTTTGTAATTGTTCTTTTGCTTTAAAATACTTTTTAATGTAAATGGCAAGGCCACAATGTGACACACCCCTTGTTTTTTTCTTATTAATCTTTCGATCCCCCCCTAATCCCTTGCTTTTGGCCTTTTCCCCCTTCTTTTCTTTTTACATTATTTCATTTCCTTTTATGGGGTTGAGCAAAATTTGATGCAATTTTGTAACACATTTTTTTATTGGGGGCTAAAATAAAGGATTGTTCAATTATAATTATTGAAAAAAAAGAGAAAAAGAATAAAAATAGAAAGCTTTTAATTGACTCAAATTGAATTGGTTACA
>Ga0209208_10012541_pt1 | contig 10714 bp, 9 predicted proteins | sample S1TSphfallax_3_FD_187694 | JGI IMG/M metagenome (GOLD analysis project Ga0209208, IMG submission 187694) | Host-associated microbial communities from peat moss isolated from Minnesota, USA - S1T2_Fd - Sphagnum fallax MG (SPAdes) (version 2) | ecosystem: Host-associated > Plants > Peat moss >... | reverse complement strand
ATGCATTTGATGAGGTGATTGTCCATGATTCCATAATAGCTCAAACCATTGAGGTTGTTGCCCACAAAAATAATAACCTTGACATCCCCCACCACAAAACAAGGTTTTTTCTCCTTCATACACCGGTTATTCCATCTAAGGGGGCCCTATAAATGAATCTTCCATTCATGGTGACACCGAGGCCACCTTTAAGTGGCAGAGACAAAGATGACAACTCACTCCCACTGCCCCTACCAAAAACCCCATATGTGCATCACAAAAGTGTGAATGGCATGCCCTAAATAAATAACATAAAGACATAGATGCATAAGATGAAATTTGTAACATGTTCATTCAATACTAGAAATTATGTTGTTTGTAACTTGTCCTTGTGTGACTACATGCAACCAAATGTCGCATGTGATTACAAATGGTTGCCTATGTAACTACTTTTCAAATTTGGATGAAATTTGGTCTTTTTTTCAACTAGGTTGCAACTATGACCTATTTCATCCTTAAATTGTGTTATTTTTAAGAATGTCTTTGTGTTTTTTACAACATTGTATGTACATTTAGTTACAAATGTAACCAAGATGATCACATGCTAGTTGTATAAAGTATATAGGCTACCTAACTAACAAGGACATACCTAGATATATATATACCAACCTACTTACTAACACTTACCTACTTAAGCCACATGGTACCTAACCTAGGTTTAGTGACATGTGGCATGACTTACATCTACATATAGGCTTAAACATGACATTTGGAACATAGGTTAGGCTTAGGCCATGCCACATGGCACTTATGCTAGGCCTAAGCCATGTCACATGGCATCTATGTTAGGTCTAAGCCATGCCACATTGCATCTAGCCTAAACTATGACATGCCATATGCACATATATATGTTAGGCCATGCCATATGGCATCTAAGCAAGGCATAGGACATGCCACATATGTTAGGCCTAAGCCATGTCATGTGGCACATAAGTTAGGTCTAAGCCATCCCACATGGCACCTAAGCACGACATATGACATGCCACATGGCACATATGTTAAGCTTAAGCCATGCCACTTGGCACATAGGTGAGGTCTAAGCCATGCCACATGGCACCTAAGTTAAACTAGGACATGCCATGTGGCACTTAGGTTAGGCTAGGACATGCCATGTGGAATCAAGGCTAGACATATCCATGCCACATGGCACCTATATTAGGCTTATGCCATGCCACATGGCACATATGCTAGGCCTAGCCAGGCCATATAACACTTAAGCTAAGTTTAGCCATACCACATGGTAGATATGCTAACTGTAAGACATGTTTTATGGCAACTAGGCAAAACTTAAGCCATGCCATGTGGCACCTAATCAACCCTTTTTGCCATGCCATGATTAAATTAGGTGTCACATCATAAAATGTGTTAATTAATAGGTTAGGTTAATAAGTTGTAAGTTAGGTTAAGCTAGGTAGTCACTAATAACCCAAATAGTTGCATAGCTAATTGCAATTAAATTGCAACTACAAAATTAATCCCATATGTTGTGCCCCCCATTTTAGTTTTGTTAATTACATGAGGAGGTGCCCTTGGAGCACAATGTACAAATTAAAATGCAATTGCATTTTGGGTTGAGCTAATAAAAAAGGTTCAACCTTAATTAAACCCATAAAAAAATATGGTTTTTTTAATAGATGCCATGTGGCTTAAATCTAGGCCTAGCTTAAATGGCGTAGGTTTAAACCTAGCTTATGTGCCACGTGGCCTAAGATTAGGCCTAAGTCTAGGCCTAGCCTAAGTGATCACCTTAAAAGTGGCACTTGGCATTTGTTTACAATTAGGCGCCACATGGCATATGTGTAGATTTAAATAAGTTAAGTGTTAGGTGGCACCTAAGTTTGGACATGTGCCAAGTGACACCTAGGTTTAGACATATGCCACATGGCCTATGTCTAAGCCTATGTGCCACATAAGCGATATAGGTGGCATGCGACGTAGTAAATGTGGGTGCCACATGGCAAAATGTAATTCGTCACCAATATAGTTGCAATTTTAGTTGCAAGAACGTTCATGTATACACTATATGATGGCCATATATGTATTTGATGAAAAAAACTTCATTCGTTTCATGTGACTAGTTTTTGCATGCAATTTGTCATTTGCTACTACAACTAATTTAGTCACAAATGTCACTTGTGACTAAAAATTAGTTGTAAACGATAGTCATATGTGATAGTATTTCTAATAGTGATTTTAATTGATGATTAAAACTACCACATTGTATACATAAACATATTTAATGTAGCTACTATGTCCATTGTTGAAATAGTCATCACACCAAACTTTATAACATATTTCTAGTTTGACCATTAATTCATTTAATAATGCAATGGATTGGAACCTTACAACTGTACCAAGCCACATTTTGTTTTTTTGTGTTGTCTTTATAAATTTATATTATTTGAATGCATTTTCATTAAAAGAATGCGATATTTAGATAACACACATTTGATAGGACTAATCATGGATATCCACTTGGTTTTCATATTTCATAATATTTTACTACTTTTGGTTTCCATGATCTCAACATTTTTATAAATTCTAAATATTTTTTAGGGCTATGGTTGAAAAAACCATACAAAGACTACAAAAGACCTTCAATGTGAGACACCAAAGAAAGGTTTAAAAGGGTTTGTATTGTCAAATTTGTCCAGTGAACCACACAATGCATATTCATGATGAATGGAACATATTGACATTGGATTTGAAATGTAATCCTAGATTTGAAGCCTTGGAAGGTATTGACCGCATCAACACCAAAAGAGACTAGCTTTGAACCACACTCCTCTTCCTTCAAACCCCTTTGTGTCATCAAATAATTCATGATCAACAAAATTAGAATGTTAACTCTGGATTTCAAAACCACATGTTGCACATTCAACAACAAAGGTATGTGACACCAATTCTAAACAATATAACCATGCGCATTTGCCCAACTTACATTATCCATGGAAGTGACCTCATCACAAATTAAGGATGCAAACTTGGCATTTTGGATAACAATTTTAATGGCTTTTCATGGTCAATGTGTTCTGCCCTTTCACAATCGGCACCATCAAACCAATGTTTTTAAAGGATAGATCAAAGTTTCAAGAACTAGAAAAAAGGTAAGAAATCTTCATAATCTATCATGAGCTTACCTTTACTTATCAAGTTGAAAACACTGACAAATTAAATAAGTTTTTGTTTGTTTTCTACTACCTAATCAATATCAAGTTGTTGGAGGACACCTGTAGTTGAACATGTGCAAATTCCATTTTTGCATGCTCACATTTTGGATCCATATACCATTTACTAATAAGCCTTTTCTCTTCCTTGCATGCTTCTTTATAGAATCCCATTTAGCCATTAAGACTTCCTAATTTTGAGCTCAATTCTATTACAAACCCAACATTTGATAAAAGTTACCAAACCAACATCATTCAATATGGCTCTGCCCATGGCATTTTCAAAGCCCAGACTTCTTGAAATTTCCAATTCACATTTAAAAATTTCATATTTATTTTGTTTCTTGGGACTGGGTGCATGCCCATCATTAACAATAATAGAAATTTCAAGGGGTTCAAGACCTTCAAGGTTTGCATCCAAAGTCAAAGGTGGACTAGGAGTTTGTAATTCAAAAGAAGGCATGCAACTTCTTTTTACACCCATGCTATTGGATTTAGGTGCATCACAATAATGAGGTTCATCAAGTGTTAAAACTTTTCCAAGGATTCAAGCATTGAAGAAATATTTGAACTTATGTGGAGGCATGATTGAATGAAATCCAAAAACCTTAATCAAAAGCAATAAAATTTCAAGAGAACGTTCAAAGAGCTTACTTAAATTGCAGGTGCGTAACAACATTCACTTGTGGTGTGGATGTTCATCAAAATCTAGAGTACAAATTGCAAACCTCACACAAAGAAACTATAGTAGATGTTGAACAATTGCTAGCAAGAAGTCAATGACTTCTAGAACACGCACACAAGTTGCATCAATGTAATAGTTATGCAAAATCTAGCTACAACAAAAGCTGCGCACACAAGAAAAGTTGCGCACCCAAAAAAAACTTCATACAAAGAAGTTATACAAATGTTAATAGTTGCCAACAAGATGTCGACGACTTCGAAAATGCACATAAAAGAAGAGTCATGTGCACATAACAATCGTACACTATCAACAACCTCCAATTACACATTGCACATGTACACATTACATAACCGAGATCCAATAGCAAGATGAAAAAAAAAACTTTGAAACATAAAAAAATAAAATTGTAACTCCCTAAAGTGTACAACGTGGACTTTGGAGTCTTTGAAAGTTTACAGTCTAGAGTTTGGGGCTCGAACAATGAAAAGTTGAACGCTGAATTGTTGAAGGTTGAAGCATCATCTTGTGAGTCATGAGTTGCTGTTGTCTTGTTACAGTAGCTTGATTTCAAAAACTCTTGAGACTAAGATAATTGATGCACCATTGCGCATTAAAGAACAAGGGCCATCTACAAGTTGGAACTTGGAACTCACGGGTCACAACTCACAACTACGTTGCTGTGTCACTACAACCTCAATGCTCGTTACTGCTACAGTATTCTGCATGGAAACAGGTTAGTGGGAGGTGACATGATGGTGAAAATGGGTTAGAGGGAAGGAGTTAGGGTTGCGAAATCAATGGTCATTAGGGCAAAAAAAGATCCAATGATTTGGATGTAAAGTGGGTTCATCTTTGATGAATGACAATTTTCCCTTGACAAGGGGGAGGTGACCTGTGTCTTCCTGTTGTCTTCATGATGGCAACACAAAAAAAAAATTTGATAACTTTTTTGCGATTAAGGGCAGATGCTTTTAAAAAAACCCCTTTTATGATTTGCTAGCCCATAATTTAGGTCGAAAAAAGCGAATTTTCGCTCCCAAAAAAAAAACACTGGTGGGAACTTGGAACAAGAGCGCAAAGCCGCTGAGCCGCGCGGTATTGCCTTGGCGGTGCACTCCGCGGTCATAGGCTTCGGATCCAGAGCGTTGAACACTGGAAGCGCGGCAAGCTCCCGACGCAGGTCTGGCGATGGCGGACAAGCTCGACCGCCTTTTGTTTCTCTTCTCTTCTTTCCTTCATTGAAGACGCGGAGCTAGCTCGCTCACTCGGTCGCTCGCACGAGAGAGAGGGAGAGAGAGAGAGAGAGTGTGTGTGTGCTCTGTGTATTTGTGTTTATGTGTCGTTGGAATTGCTGGGGAGAAGATATTAGGGTAGACAGGGAGAGACGGAGCTCCGATTGATGGCCATCACAGGAACGGGATCTGGAGTGATCAAGAGAAATACAATGTCAGGTTCTTCTACAGATGAGAATCCAGCAGTGAAGCCGCCGCCAAAGCGGCGTGTTGCAAAAATTCCTGAACCAACAGTAGCAGCAGCAGCACTACCACCACCACCAGCAGAAGCAGCAACGATAGCAGTATCAGCGGCTGCAGGCGCAGAAGCAGCAGCAGCAGGACCAGTGCCGGTTGCGGGAGGGAGTGGAGCAGGAGGAGGAGGGGGAGGGGATTCGGAAGGATCGGACGAGGAAAACGTGGAGAGAGGGAGTGAGGTATGTCAAATAGGAGGAGACATGTGCGTGGTGCCTGCACAGTTGTTTGATCTACCGAGTCTTCAAGGAGTGCTGTCTCTCAACACATGGAACTATAGCTTAACGGAAGAGGAGAGGGAGAGACTGTTGCCTTTTCTTCCACCGTTTGATGAGGAAGATGTGTTCAAGGACACGATCCGAGAGCTTCTCGGTGGTGGGAATTTCCACTTCGGTAGTCCGATCACCACATTGTTCGATCGGTTGAAGAAGGGTTTGTGTCATCCCCGTGTCTCGCAGTACCGCGAGGGTTTGAAGTACTTGCAGAGGAAAGAGCATTACCATCTGATCCGCCAGTATCATAACCAGATGGTCAATCTGTTTCTGGAAATGCAACAAACGTGGGAGAGTTTTCCAGAAGCGGACTTTGAGGAGAGACCTGAGATCTGGCACAAACGGCAGTCGCAACCTCAGCAGCTGTTGCCGCCGCTGCCTGTGAAGCCCAAGCGTGTGATGCGGAAACCAGCAACAGCCAAGAGCGTGGTGGTCCAGGCAGCGGCGGCGGCAGCGGTTGTCGATGGCACAAACAACAAGAGACTCAATACCAACGAAGGAATAACAACGAAAAGGAAGGCACCTGAACTTCCTCCTAAGAAAGGAAAAATTTCACTGCAAAGGAGTATCCCTATTGTAGTACCACCTGTCCCTGCTCCTGCAACAACAACGAAGAAAAAACCAGAAATAGTAATGCCAACACACACAACAGTGGGATCCAAGGGGTTTCTGAAGATCAAGACAGTTCCCAGAGTAGGAGGAGGAGCTGCTGCAGAGGGTGGTCCATCCAAGAGGTTTCCAGAGATGGAGAAACCAGACAAAGGATATAATAGACCGAGACTTCACAAACCTGCACCCAAGGGTGTTTTGAAGGTGATATCCAAGGGCAAAGGTGTCATGAAGAAAACCGATGGTCTTGTGCCCAGAAGCAGAGGACCTACACCTCTGGTAGATTTTGAGAGAGGAGGAGGAATAGTGGCAGAAGATTCAGATGATGACTTTGATGACAATGATCAATCGGAGGACACATACAATGGTGGATATAAACACAAACATCAGCTGTTTGATGAAGAGATGGACCGTGCCAGTGACCCATATGCACTAGAAGATGATGATGATCTAGAAGAAGAAGAAATAAGAGGAAGCTATTATACCATTCGCAGGTAAAGATAGTGGCTCCTCTTCTTCCTGTGGTTCTTCCTCTGGTCCCACTTGGTAGGGAGAAGAAACTGAGAAGGAAACCTCCTGGGGGAGAGTGAAAAATGCAGGCTGCTGGATGTAGGGGGGATTGGTTTCTGTGGAAGAGAAATCTGCCAAAAAAGAAACAGATGAAGGAGCTCAGTGTATTGATGATATAGCATCGCCGACAGAACTGAATGAGATGCCAGAGAAAAAAAATTTGGGGTTTAATGCTGTTCCAGAGAAACTCCATTGGAAGGAGACAGTTTAATGGAAGACACTCTCCCGAGGAGATGGAAGTAAGTCAGCAGTGGATGAAGGAAGGACTCTTGAGGAGCTTGAGCAAACAGATGTAGAGGTACCATGGTAGCACGGGCAAGGGTGACAGTGATGCTACAGCACTCAATAAAAAGACAGATGCGATAAAGTTCAAGTCATTCACTGTAAATTTTTCCCTTGTGCAGGTTGGTAAAACTCTTGTCCATAAGCCTCACTGCACATGTCAAACCTGCACACTATAAAAGTTCAAAGAGCCTTTAGCATTGTCTTTGAACTGTTTAGGGTCACCAGGAGGAAAAGGGGTTGGGAATTGCTGTGTACTCTAAGTGCCACCTTGCTTGTCTCTTATGGAGAAGACCCAGCTGAGTTCAGAAATGATTTACCACAGGAGAGCTTTGATCTTGAACTTCCTTATGGGATGTCACTGGATGGGAGTTTGCTTGCTTGAAGAGAGCAATTGTTGGGGTTTTATGCATGGTGAGACAGCTGTTGGCAATGAAACAGATGTGGAGCTGGAATTGAAAAAGCAACTTTTTCTGTGCCTTTGGCTGAGTTAGTCATGTGAGTGCAAACCAATCCAGGAGACCCCCATTCTTGAGACAGCAAAGCCACTGCAGGTATATTCATGTTTCTATATCTTTATCCATGGACCTGGTACTGAGCTCCAATGTTTTGTGGTCATTGAGTAATGTAATTTGTTGCTGCAGTTGTGTTGGATTGTGTTGCTTATTGAATGATGGCAGGAACTTGTTTGAGTCATTGAGGATTATGGCCTCCAATTTGTCACCTTTAGGAGCTGAAGGCTGGAACCATTGATAGTATTTTTCAAGGAAGCAATGGCATAGGCATGGATAGGATCACCACCTCCAGTCATTGCTTTTTCATCTGGCATAAGATTGCTCCACTCTAGGCTACTGAATGCACTTTACTCTCTGATATGTTGCTTTTGAAAAATAGCAGATGTGGATAGTTTTTCTGTACAAAAGGAAAACTCCTTGCTTCAATAATCGGTTAATCCACAGGAAGCTGCAGCTGCATTGACAAACAGTAGAAACTGAACGAACTAGTGTCAGTCATGATAGTTGTGGGATTGACAAAATCCATTAACAATTGTGAACTCAATCCTTCATCTCAAGAACTTATGACACATCTTCAGATTCTGTATTTGGTGTTGAAGGACTGATGAACTGTCTTGTGTGTTCAGGTGAACTAGGTAGTCAGTGGGGCATTAGATTGCTTGAAAGAGACTCCTGTGTTGACCTGATGGAGATCACAAGCTTTGGATGTATCTTCACACTGAGAATTGAAGAAGACTTTGAAGATGACTGCTCTTCCTGCACCAAGTAATGGAAGAAAGCAAAGAAAGAGAATGCATAGAACTCAGAGCCTGGTGACACAGCTTATGAGACTGGCTCCCTATGTGGATGCGACCAGGAAAGAACAGGTGTGGGCATGGGAATGGAAATGCAGTCTTGATGAAACATGTGGGCTTTCAGATGTCTCTGCCATGTGCTTGGTTGGATGTTAACTTAATTACAATGGAAGCAAACTCCCTGACTGGTACACATGTAGAGTGTGGGCCTTCAAGAGGGGAGGGGGCAGTACTGTTCATTGAGCTTACCCCAGGGATGATGGGGGCCACCCAATAGGCTGGGAGGGTATTGGATCACAAGTCTCAGGGGATTGAGACTTACATTTGCATTCAGAAGAGAGCATGGGTCCCAAGGATGATGGATATCATTTCCATTATGGTGCCATGAAAGCTGTCCTGGCTGCTTCCCCATGGGGCACAGATGCCATGGTTGTTATTGTTACTGAATGATAACCCTTCAATTGTTCAAAGGCCAATCAGCATCTAGTGCCTGTAGATGATAGGGGAGTGTGCGGTTCTGTAGCTTTCTTCATGTGTTTTCAGCAGCATAGATGAATAGAGAAACTCTTCAAAATGTATTGGTTAGGAAATGAAAGTGAAGCAATGGTGGCATCACACCAGATAATAGTTTTACACAAGGATAATAAGCAGAAGTCCTGTGCCATCAGTTCAAGATATTCTGCTGCAGTGGTACAATGCACCATCTTCAACTTGTGTCTTGCCTGGTCAAGAATTATTTAGGGTTCACTGTCCAATCAAGTAGATGAATCATGATTGCTCAGGACAGTGTTGACATACCCCTGATTATTGTTTCTGGGATGCATATATTTGCAGAGATAATGCATTCGACATGAATATAGTAAATCTGATCACAAGGTAAGAATCTTGTCTGTGTGGTAGGCAGGACTTTTGAGCTTCACTGGAAGAAGTTTTGGGAGTGCTGGCACTTCTCATCTTGTTCTCAAAGGAAGCACTGGCTTCTATGGTGACTTCACTACAAAACTGCATTGACAGGACTAGATTGCAATTTGACATGCTATTGGTTGTCTAGAAATCCTAGAAATCCTAGAAATCTTTTTTGCTTTAGTCAAGGTCCTGAGGGACTTAGACAGTTGGTAATGATTGCTCCTGTGGTCAAGCAGTACTGATTCATCTGCCCAAAGTTTGAGCATTGTCCAGTTTTTACTGATGTAGTACTGGCAGCTTGGTTATGACTTGATTGTTGTAGGTGCTTGTTCAATTACGGTGAAATGGGTTTGGAAAGAAAACACCCTGCAGATTGTTGCTTTTTTTCCTTGATGATGCTTGTATCTCACATCTTCTAGCCTCATTGTCTCTTCAAACCTCTTGGTCTTCATGTTGCAGGCTTATCAACCGTGACACAAAATGTCAAGCTTCAAGTGCAAAACTTCTACACTATTCACAGTCCTTTGAATGATTTGAGTTAGAACAATTGTGAGAGCATGTTTGCTCATGGAAGAGTTTTGAGTTGAGTGAGGGATTAGTGGCATCTGCCCCTTTCGGCATTATGTTATAGTGGTGTCTGTGTCAGACTCCTACAATTGAAGAATCAAGCTCTGCAGTTTGTTTATGAGGATGTGAGAAGTAGAGGGTGGTCCAGGAGTTAGAGCACAGTCTGGTATGTGAGGATATTGCAAAAGGGCACAAGTAAAGAATGGAGGGAGAGGGAGGTGTGTTATGCTAGTGTAAAAGACAGCAGGCAATGGCTGGAGAAAGGAGAAAATGAGAGAGATGTTGGGGATGGTTAGGAGATTGGTGTGGATTGGGGGGCAGGGAGGAATGCAGGAGGAAGCATAGGATTTCTTGCAGTTGTTTAACTGCGTATACAGGGACATGCTAAAATGAAATAAAAGCTCTTTCCTTCAGAAGCTTGTTGCAGCTTGAATGAGGATACTATTGACTTTTTTGATTAGCAATGTCTCGAGTGCTAGCCAACATCACGTCTGAGTCTTCCCATTGCTTCTGGAAAGGCAACAGAAACTCAGGGTGCAGATTGTGTATAATGGTTTGCCCAAGTTTTTGGGCAGATTATTATATGCTTATCTACACCCACTGTTCGGACCTGATGAACTCAGTGGGTAGTCACGGCAGCTTGTCACTGCCGCTCGTGATGAAGGTGATGGTCTGTCACTTTGTGAGCGACTCTCATGAGGTTATGACTGCACTCATTGTTGTGTTACCTTTAATTGTTGTTGTGGAGATTTCTCTGCAACTTCATCAAGCTTGTTTAACTG
>Ga0209208_10012540_pt1 | contig 10716 bp, 4 predicted proteins | sample S1TSphfallax_3_FD_187694 | JGI IMG/M metagenome (GOLD analysis project Ga0209208, IMG submission 187694) | Host-associated microbial communities from peat moss isolated from Minnesota, USA - S1T2_Fd - Sphagnum fallax MG (SPAdes) (version 2) | ecosystem: Host-associated > Plants > Peat moss >... | reverse complement strand
AGAAGGTGCCTTGGGTGCTTGTTAGCTCATCTATCTATTAAGATAGATAACCCAACATGTTTCTTTGTTGGCTCTACCCATAGGGAAGAGACTACACATCTTTGTAGGATTAGGAATAAAATTTTGACTCACTCCTTAACCAATGTGAAGATGACATGTGATTGTAAATATTATTTTTGGATGGATGTAACTTTTCATGTTTGGTTAGATGTAACTTTTAGTAATACTACATTGTTAGGTAGTTGTATGTCATCTTATTGAGATAGACATGGCCCAACTCATGAGTTCTTGCACATCTTTTTGCATGAGTTGTTTAAGGAGTCATGTATGTGAGACATAAGATGGGATTAGTGTATTGGGAAAGGATAAATGAATGTGGAATTGAATAGTTTGTCATTATTGTCACCTTCTGAAGTATGTAGGGTTTCAAGAGACCAACAAGCGATGCCAAGAATGTGAATGTCATTGTTTTATTGAAATAAATTCCAATTGGCAAACAACATGATAAGAGAGGGGATGCAAGGGTTAGGTTTAAGTCACGGCTCATAAACAAAATATGCATCCAATGTTTTCAAGTATGCATTGCATGTTAATCAATTCAAACAACATTTAAAATGCATCACCTTTTCATGGTGTGTTAATTTGTTGATTTTTGTAGTGTTTTAGTTGAAGGAATTAGTAATTGTCAATATTTTCATATCATTAATATAACAACTTGATTCTTAAACTTGGAGAGATTAAGGACTAGTGTGTTTAAAGTTGTGTGGCTTGAGGCTACGTATGCACCATAAGATTCTTGAAAAGTATATGCAAAAGGCTTGTAACATCAAGGGGCACACATTGCCCAAGTAGTGTTAAGGTTTAAACCTATAAATAGATATTTTCAATTTGGTTAGTTTTGTGGATCCATTTTATCTAACTATATTGAAGACCAAGGTTTCTTATAAGATTTTAATATTTTCATAGTGTGTTCAAGTTGTCAATATATGTGGTTCCAATATGTGTTGTGAATTTACAAGTATGTACAAATTAATGAATGGTTACGTGGTTTCCTCTAGGTACATGACCAAAAGTGTAAAGAATGTAGATTTGTTGAGTACGTTGGTTGGCAACTTTGCTTTGTGTAAAAGATAAAAAGGCAAAGTTTGCATCAATGCATCAGGGTAGCGAAACGATAGTTTTTAGAAAAAAAAAAAAGCTAATACATTTGTGAGGTTGAAAATAAACACAATGGTTGTTAGATTGGTGAAGCTATTGGAAATGGCACCAATCATAGCACATGGTCGTGTTGGTTGTGCTTAATGGGGTTGGGATTTCCTTAGCACTTGGTGTAGCCCATAACTATGTATGGGATTGGTTAAGTCTTTACCAAGGAGGTCTTGTTCATGCATAGATGTATGCACAACATCAAGCCACTAATGCATCTAAATATGAAATTTTGAATCCTATTAATGGGTTCCAAAATGCATACCTTGAAATGGTGATCATTTGTTAATTAAAAGGACCCACAAAATGATGATTTTTCTTTTGGGGAAGAGATGTCCGCTTAGTAGCCACCATTGAATGGTTACCCTATAGATTCAAGAGTTTCTTATTCTTCAAGGCAAACAAAGGATTTCACACATTAATTTGATAAAACTCATGTTCATTCCCAAGACCTTAGATTGGTTCAAGCGAATCAATAAGTAAATCATACAAAGGCCTTTAATAGAGGCTTATATTTCCCAATTTTGAACCTTATAGTCAAATTGGTATTCTCTTTATGTAAACTAATGAAGGAGGAATTCTAGGTGATGCAACAAACCCTACTAACCCATGACTTGCATTTCAAATAGCTTGGGTAAAACAAGGTGTTTTTTTAGGAGTGAAGTGATAGTTTGTGAAATTTTTGAATCTAAATGGAAGGAAGATTGCTCATGTGCATGTCCGTGCTAAATATAACAAATATTTTGGATGACCTTTGTATTTGGAAATATAATGCCTCCAAACTTGTTAATCTAATTGAAAAAAAGAAATCTTAAATTTATTTATCAAGGATGAAGATGGTTTAAATAATTTTGCATTTGGCAAAGCCTTCATCATGTTCTTCTTAGAAATACAATACTAGCTTGGATCATGGATTTGTAACAAAAGGTGAAAAAGAAAAAATATGAATCTATTTTATTTTGGATTGGTTTTTGAAGTATGCATTATTCAACTTGCAATATTCAAAAGCATTTGTTTTAGGTTGGAAGTATTGTGGGATTGGATTGCAAGTTGTTTTGTTGTAATCCTTGCATGTTTGATGATTTCCTTTTAATTGTAACATGGATGTTAGTGAGGATTCAAAAATCAAATGGTAGGGTTTAACAAGAAAAAGGTGTAAAAGGATGCAAGTTGGAGAAGGATATTAAAAAAGAAAGTTTAAGCAAACATTTTTTCTTGGACACTGAATGTTGATTGGGATTTTAGTTAAAGAAACAAGAAAAAAATAACAATGGCCTTCTTATGGAGGATGGCATTAAAGTTGTTGAGGTATGTTTGTTGTAAAAAATTAGACCTCCATATTGCTTTAATGTTACATGTCTCAAGTGTCAATGTTTTATCATAAGAATCCATGTGTGTTAGTTGTGTTATCATGATTAAAAGACATATTACATGTTCAAAACTAACCTGGCTTTCTCTACTTGATGCTTTGCACGAAGGCCTTAAGCTTTGAATCACCATTGAGGTGTGAAAAATGTCTTTAAACCATAGTTATGACATTCTTGGTGCGAGAATGTTATGGAAGCCCAAAGAAGCAAGAATTTTAAAGAATTTTATAGAATTTTAATTGGTAAACAGTGTAATTTGGTAAACATTCGCGGGTAAAGAATGTTATGACAAGGTGCTAAATGAAGAATTTTAAAGAATTTTAAGTTGCAAAATGAAGAATGTCATCACTAGGCTTTAAACACAATTGGCTATTTGAAAAAAAAATTATTAGTATTTGAATCAATTGGCTTCTAAGTTGATCTTTTCAAGATGTGCAAGATGAGGCTTTATCATGGTTCTTCTATGGGATTGCATCTATTTAATTGGAAAAAAAACAAGTTGGGTTGGGAGGCAAATCATAAGGAATCACTACCATGAATATGTGTGCTTGTGATTGGTTTAAGACTATCCTAGATAGCTTGCATGCAACTATCCATAATCATTCTTACAACTATGTTTGAGCCTTCATAAATTTTAATCATTTTTGTAACTAACTTACACCTAATGTCATTTTCATCCTTCTAATGGGATGATTTCAAGAATAATTTTCAGCCAATAACAACCTTTTAATTTCATTATTTGCAATAATAATTAGTTATTGGTAATAATAATGTCATGGACGTAAGACCCCTAAGAATATATATATTAGGGTTTTTTAAAAGTATGATAGGGGTATAGCTATGGGTATAAGGGGTAGTTTGGGGTTGGTAATTTATATGTTGTAAGTAGCTAAGGTAGGCTATGATAAATTATGTAGGTAGACCAGTTAACTAATTGGCTAGCTAATAAGCTTAATGAATAAAATAGGTAGATTAGGTAGGCTAATTAGTACTTGTTAGCTAGGTAGGTAGGTGGGTGAACTAACCTTAGTAGGCTATGTGTAGGTTGGTAGGTTAAAATTAGGTTAAAAGAAGTTAGTTAATATTATCTATTGACCTTACCTAATGTTAAATTCTCGTTTGAATGCAACATATGCCACAATAGACATTAGTCGCATGTGTATTGTACATTGCAATGGATGAAGCCACAAAGTTTACTTCACACATGTGCCATGAACCATGATTTTTGTTTGAGAAAAACCACATTCTCTTGTAATGGGTTCAAACTCCTTCTACTCAAATAGCCTAAGTAAACTAGTTAAATAGTTTAGCTAGGGCTAGGTAGTGTAAAATAGGTTAGGTAGGTTAAATAGGGTAAGATAGGTTAATTAGGCCTAGTCTATGTTAGCTAAGTAGTTAATAATAACTAGGTCCAAATAATAAAAATAGATAGGCTAGGTGGGTTCCCAATATAATTGCAAATTAATCACAAACCTTGCCACAATGGTATTGCATGCCTCATTGTAACCCCCCCTAGTGGAAAATTTATCCCATATAACAACTAGAACCCAAAACATAGCAAACCACAAAGGGTTTTTTCAAGCCTTCAAGAAAAAGAAACAATTACAATCCATTTCAATGGTTTTTTTACCTACAAATGGATTTTTGGCCCCATGGTCCATTAAAGTGCCATGTTATTTTATCCTTTTTTTATAGAGCTTTAAAAACCCACTATTTGTTAGACTACACATTACTTTGATGCCTTTGCCTTTTCTTGCCTTAACATTTTTGAACATAAACAAGCACAACCTTTTGATGACTCCTTCTTTGCAATATATAGTAGATGTTGTAAATCCTTGCGTCACAACCACCAAAGTTTAGGTAACATTATCCCATAAACTTTTAGCCTGCTTACATGCCAACACACTACTATGCTTCCAAAAACTTGCACGTGATACAACCCAACTACAAGTGTTGGGCGTTGGGGATGTCACATAGTTTAAATCATCACAAAGCTTTTATTCATAAGGTTAGAAAGAAACCACATAATGCCAAAAGGAAAAGAAAAATCCCCTTTCAAGATTTTCCTTTGGTTATATGCCATTATTGACACATTTGGCCAAGCTAGATATTTTTTGTTATTCCAATTTAATTGATACAAGTTCCATTTAGGTGCCACCTCCAAGCTCATTTCATGCTATTCATTTGCTCATGGTGACAATCCATCCATTGGGTCTGTTGATCAATTGTAGCATGTGGTCATTAATAGATGGCATACCATATATATAGATGGTCAAAGTATGAGGCTATGTAGTTGACCACATATTTTATTTTTTAAAAATGATGTCATGTCATTTGTGACTAATTGCCATGTGTAATTTGTCATATGTAACTAATTGGTTTTTTGGTTGCAAATGTCACTTGCAATTAAAAAATAATAATATCAACCATTTCTAAATGGTCATTTTTCTTTTAATGAATTCCCATTTTGAAAGTTGGGAATCTTGGTGTGTCTTAGATATTTGGAACAAGGTTTGGGGGACTTGTCAAAATTGGCCCCTATTTAAACTATTGAAAAAAATTGAATAATATATAACTAAAGTTGAGTTACGTTCCCTAAAGAAATATTTGAAACAAAAATATATGGTCATTTGAAAGGTCAAAAATCAAACAACCAAAATTGCTTCCAACCATTGAATCATTTGATAAATGGTTCAAATAAGCTTCATTTTAAAACTTCATCTATATTGTTAGATTTATTTTTCAAGGGCTACAAATTTTCTAGTAAAAGTTCTTTAATTGAAGGTAATATGAGCAAGTTATGAAACCCCAAAGTAGTAAGATTCATAACTTAGTAATTTAAGGATTCTCCATTAAAAGTCCTAGGAAGAAATGTCATTCAGATGTAGCCCTACAAAGTACGTTGTTAGGGAGGAGAGTGGCATGGTTCTTTTCAAGTTCAAACTATAGTGTGTAGTGTGAATTTGAATTAGCTTGTGGCTTGTTTTTACACCATTTGAGCTCCAAACTACATTATTAGATTTTTTTTCTTGTTTTGTGTTATTTGACATGACCAAAAGCCTAAATTGGGTGCCTGTTTTAATTTTATGCTAAAGGTTAATCACATGACCTTTTATCTTGATAGACACCCAAAACTTTCAAATTTTTTTGTAATGCATTGTATCAAGAAATTTACCCCAATATTTATGTGGGAAGATTTTGGTGGCATGTTGGAGAGTTATTTTTTAGGGTTCAAATTTGAAGGTGAATGATAAACAATAAAACATTGAGTGACCAAAGAACTAAAAATTAATCCTCCCAATAATCTTTTATTTAGTGCATCCCAATTTACAAACATTAATGGTAGTGGAGGTTAGACAATCAAATGCATAATTTTTGGTTTCTTAAAATGATTGTCACATTTCATCAAAAACTTTCAAAACTCCTCCTTTGAATATTGTATATTTACAAACAATATTAAATGACTTCAATCACTTTCAACCATTGGATTTTTTTGAAGGTTACATCAAACTTTTGTAACAAAAGGCTAAAAAGCTTTTTTCCTTTGCATTGAATGGCTATGAATTTTATATGCTTTCATTTTTTTGCACATGTTTTTTGAATACTTATGTAATATTTTTCTATTTATTTAACAACCTACACATTATGATAACATTATGATGTATTGAAATTTTTACAACCACAAGATTATAATAATTACACAAAAAAATATTCTAAATCTATATTTAAAGGGATAATTTTACATTTTTTCTTGTCACACCAAATATTTAAAATGTTAATTCAATCTAGGGCCTTTGCCTCTTGTTGACACAATGATACCCACATTAATGCATAGGAAAAATCTCAAGTTTAGTTTGTTTATGTGATCTCTTATCACCCATTTATGTTTTGACAATCCATGTTCACAAATACTTGTGTTGTTGAAAAAAGAATCACCTTCTACCATAGGTTAATTAAAATCATTACAACAAAACCATGTCTTTTGCACCCTTTAATTTGTGACTACAATGACTAACTTGTGCAATTTACTTGTTCGAAATGACTAGATGGGATATTTTTTGTCCACATTGCTCCCCCTACCCATGTAGTTTGTTTACTATGATTAGGTGCATTCCCCCTTCCATTCATATTGGACATTACCATTTACACATGGACTACATAATGCCTTGGTGGTAGTGGCACACATAGCATGTGATTAAGTTTAGTCACTATGATTGCAATGTGACATTTGACATGTTATGTGTGCTAGATTTAGGTCAATGCTTGTGTTAGGTTTTGAGACTAAAATTAGGTAGTAGGTTGTAACTTGGCATAAGTAGGTTGGTAGGTAAGTGAATATATGTAATAGGTTAATATAAGTTTGTAAATTGGTAGGTGATAAATAGGTAGGCAGTATAATAGGTTTATAAGTATGTGTTGATATTAAAGTTGTAGTGGGGTGTATAGTAATGTTGTAATGTGTGAAATTCAAAATATATATGAGTTTATATATTTTATGATATTGACATTATTTTTCATCACATGAAATGGTGGTCAAATGGTTAAAGCCTTGGATTGTGGCCAAGGAGGTGAAGGCTCAAGCCTTAATTTGGACATCTTATGATTGTGACCTACACGAATAAAAACCATCATGATAATGTGGCAATATATATATATACAAGAATGATAGGCGATTAAATAGGTATGTAAGATAGTAGGTTGGTTAGGCCGGGGGGGCCTACATTTTACAACCTTATTCACCCTCATTGGTTGGTTATAAAATATTAATTTGCAATTTTTATTAATAAATAATAATAAAACCAAAGTCAAAATAGACAATCCACATTGACTAACACTTGTTAGTTTTTAGTCAAAACAAATACAACAAAAAAATTAATATGTTAATCAAGATGGACATGACATGGTGGACACAACCATGTCATGTCCAAAATGATTGATGTGCTATGTTTTGCTTGTTGAAAATGACTAGTTAGTTTTAACCATAATGTCATCTTGTCCAAGAATTTTTTTAATTAAAATTTAGTCACAAAAAAAACACAATATAGACTAGTTTTGTTGTAATGAATGTAGGTTCAATAACATTAAAAACTTGAAGTGGCACAAAATTTCCAAGCATTTAGCATTTAATTTTGCTCACATTTTCCCCACAAAACACTTTTCAAAAAAATTCACAACTTTTTGACATGTATAGTTTTTAATTACCTTGTCCATTTTGACTATGGTTGATTTGACTAGAGGGTTTTAATTTTCAAAATGACATGTATCTTTTTGACTAATTTAGTTGACCAAAGTGAGATTTTCGAATAATTGGTCAATGTGACATTTAGTCAAATAGGACATGAAAAACATTTGTAGTGAAAAAAAGAAAGGAATGCAATTAAGTGAGACATAGACTCATAAAAATTGAAGAAAATAATTACATAAGTAGGTAGGTAAATAAATGAATAATTATTATTTTGGGCATTGATGTTTGGGGTAGGTAGGTAGATCATGGTAGGGTAACTAGGTTATAGGTAGGTAGATAATCAAATAAATGTAAATAAAATTTTGATTTTTAATCAATTAAAAAAAGGATTGTAAGTAGGTCACAAGAAGGTTGTAGGTTGGTCATTTGTAGGTGAGTAAATGGATGTTTGGTACGTGAGTAAGTTGAAAAACAAATGAGAAAAAAATGCATGTTAAAATTTGGATAATTGTGTTTGGAGGAAACATATATATTTATTATTTGACACATTGTTATGTGGTGATTGGTTACCAAAAACATTGGCATTTGGCCATGGAAACTAGGGTTCAATTTTTATCAACGTATATCATATATATATGGGTAGATGTACATTGTACATATTTAAGGATGTGTTTGTGTATACATAGGTGCATTGTATGGTGGGTAGGTACGTAGATAATTAATTAATAAATATTGTATGTATTATTTTTAAAAATTAATTATGAATTATATGTATTTTTTGTTGCCCAAATATTGTTGTTTCATTTGACCAATCAAAAAATCCACCATTTGATTGATCAAAAGGACCTAGTAAAACCACAAATTTCAAAAATCAACTTGTCCAAAGTGATTAGATAATTGAGTTGAAAATGTCACTTTTTGGTTTAAAAATAAATAAAAATAAAATAAGTTGTGATTTTTTGTAATGTCATTTTCACAAAATTAAGAAGTTTGCATCTTGCCATGTTATATTCATTTTCATTATATTGAACTTGATGATCAATTTATTGAGAACCAATCCTTTTTAAGTTTCATTTTTTTAACATCATTAATTAGATAATGTTTAGGATCAAATGAATGAACATCAATATAATTAGAGATATTAGGGGATCTTAAGTTTAACTTGTGTCCAAGTAATGAAGGATATATTTCTTTTCAATTATTGAACAATCCTTTAAATGTCCAGTAATCAAATGGCCAAGAACAATATCAACATGTAGAAGATGATTGCATGAAATACCATCAATAGATGTCGTCATTTGTGTTGGCACAACCTTTCAAAGAAATTTTTCAATCAATATTTGGTGGTTTTTTCAAAATCTCTTCCTAGGTCATACCTCTTCAAGGGCAAAGAGGTAATCCTCGCACATTAATCAATAGATTTTTCCTAACACAATTCCAATAATGTAAGCATGCAATGTACTAAATCTTGTAGAATTTTTCCCTTGGACAACTATGAGATCAAAGTGAAACAATAGGTGGTTTTTTGAGAGCTTCCAAAAGCTTTTGCCATGTCTTTGCACCTAATAGATGACTTCTACGTGGGCTTTCAATCCATTCATATGCACAAATCCAAGCTTTGAAAAAACCCAATTGCTAAATCCCTTGCAACCAAAAGCCTCTTTACATGGCATAACAAAATTCAAAAAGATGCAAGATGCAATTCATCCTTCAGGTAATCAAGTTGTACCTTATGTTTGTGACAACAATGGTTATGGCCATTAGTCATGACTTTTCCCAATGCATTTAAAAAACCAAATTGCATATAAACTCATATATAACTTTTCTTATACCCATATCAAGACACATAAATTCACAAATTCTAAAATAGTAGACCCCTTACCGGATTTATATGAATAACATACATACATAATCAAATGTTGTTCCAATGTCCATTCTATAGATTCATCAACCAATAGAGACAAATACGAAAAAAATTGATTAAGTAATAAGGCAAAATTTCAAGTGGTGGACATTGTTAATAAGAATCCCAATATGGATGCATATATATTTGTATATTTATAGTAGTTATCAATGTTCGACATGTTTGGTATGTCCAAAAGCCTATGGATGTGACATTGCTCAACAAAGTTTTGCACAAGATGCTGATGCCAAACATCAAAGTTTGCCAATTCCACCATGGTTAGAATTGTTCCTTGCTCCCTTTCAATCATGAGGTGAACATGTTTTTCTATTTAGAAAGATTGTGGTTCTCCCTTGCCAACACAAAATGGATGTCTTGTGATCTTCATTCCTTTCATATATATATATATATATATATTCAAATGTACATGCATGTCCCAAGGGTCTTACTCACAAGACTCATAGAAAGAATAAGAGGATTCATCACATTGAAAAATAACACCTTTCATCAATTTACTTGTGCTTTTTAAAACTATGACATAAAGTCATTGTTTTGTGTAAGAGGTAAAGCCCAACAATGGGGAATCCCCAAAACAAGGGGCCTAGGATAAGACAATAACCAAGTCTCCACCTTGCATTTTGGGAATCTCACACAACCATGGGCTTTACCCATTGTAAAGCATGAGACAAAATGTTAGCATGAATTTAAACATTTTGTAGATCACAAGGTGTATGAAAAGGAAATGGTTCTAGTTTTTATTACACTTGGTATTCCTTAAGATTGGGGGAGATCTCACTTGGGCATAAGATCCATCCTATTTCCTAAGAAGTATGTCCATGAATAAAAAATGGCCTCCAAATCTATTAGGAAATTTTCTCTAAGTGCTTTTTGTTGATGGAAATAGGCATGCAATTATTGAGTTTAAACCATAAACCCTAATTTTAGGGTTTAATTAGAAAGTTGAGTTAATTAGAAAACCCTTGAAATGCTATAGTTTCTAATTATTTTGTTAGGGTAAAAAACCACCAATAGGTGGGTTTGCAATTAAATAGATA
>Ga0209208_10012539_pt1 | contig 10720 bp, 9 predicted proteins | sample S1TSphfallax_3_FD_187694 | JGI IMG/M metagenome (GOLD analysis project Ga0209208, IMG submission 187694) | Host-associated microbial communities from peat moss isolated from Minnesota, USA - S1T2_Fd - Sphagnum fallax MG (SPAdes) (version 2) | ecosystem: Host-associated > Plants > Peat moss >... | reverse complement strand
TTCATTCTTTATTTGTTTTTCTTCAAAAATTTTGTTGTGGTTCTTGTTTTTCAAATTTTTGTTTAAGTTTTGTTTGCATTCTTTTGTGTTTGCAAGAACTGTAAAAACTATTTTAATTGGACACTTAATCAAATTTTTGAAGAAACTTATACCATAACCAAAACTTGAAACCTTTCCTATTTTATAGTGATAAGAAAACAAAATGAATGAAAATTTGAATTATTTTTTTAGACCTTCAAGCCCAAACCTTTTACCTTAATTATCTTGTTTGTAAATGTTTCTTATTTTTCTTTATAATTGCTTGTAAGTGTTTTTCCACTTACCTTCCTCTTTTGGTATTATTGCTTGATTTGTTTTTATATTGGTTGGTAGAATAAAAGTTTTTTTTTTCCTCATCTTACTTGATAATAGTCTTGTGAAAATTGTCAATGGATCAATCTTTAAGAATTAAATAAAGTCAATGCAAATGAAACATGTGAAATTTATATGAATGATGTAATGGAAAAATCATTTGAAGAGAACCCCATTGTGCAAATTGAAATAAACAAAAATCCAGAAGGTCAAAATGAATAAGACATAATGCAAAATAAGATTAAAAATTTGCATGTTCAAAGAAAATTTTGGAAACCTCATTGAAAAACATCTTTAACATGTTGGGAATTTTATTATGTAAATGATAATACAAATGTGGATCTTGAGAATCCACAAATAATGCATTGTATACTTTGTCATAAAATTCCAGTTAATGCCACAAATCTAAAAACACAAGTCAAAAGCGAGTTAATTTCATATTTTAAAACAAAGAATATCATATTTAAAAAAACATGTGAATGCAAATCATGGTCTAGTTGCCAAAATGCTTGAAAAGGAAGTAAACAATTTGTTTAGAGGAAAAAAAGGAAAGGCAACCATAAAAAAAAAAAAGGTCAAATGTGTTTGGAAATCAATCTCCAAATTTTTTGTTGTGAAAGAATTCTCAAAAATAATCATGTGTAACAAAAGCAACTTTTGGAAGATCTTTGTCTTTTGGTTGTGAAAAATATTTTACCAATGTTGTTTATTGACAATATGTGGCTGAAATGTTTGGTTTTGCATCTATGTCCAAGAGCTAATTTTCCTTCCAAAAAATAGTTTAACAAGACATATTACCTAGGCTAGTGGAGAAAACAAAACAACTTTATATTCTTCCACCAGTAGTAGATGTCATTCTACAAATGTTAGCTTTGATTTTTGGATGTCCAAAGGAGTCTATGATATATTTGAATTCATCATTAACATTTTGGGAAATGATTGGTAACCCAAATATGTCATTCTTGGACTACTTGAAGCTATAAAAACTATATGGCAAGCCTTGGCTCAAAATTTGACAAATTTGTTGGATAAATATAGTTTAAGGAAAAAGATTCTTGTTTATGTGAAAGATGAAAGCTCTGACTTCAATGCAATGACTGAATGAAAGCACACTGAGGGCGAACCACTTTTTTTCAAATTGTTTTTTAGACAATGTGATATATAACAAGTATTATAGTATGCAATAAGCTAAAATATTGATGGCATCCTTTGGTTATCCTAAAAACAAGTTAAAAACTTAAATTTTTTCATAACAACATTTTTGAACTCAAAGTTTATTTTGAGTCAAAAATAATTTTGATTATACAATTAGATGAAGAAGATTGGGTAAAATCAATGTACAAAAATTATATAACTTATAATTTTTCAACAACCATAATAAAAAATTTCATGAATATATTCTATATGTTCAAAAATTTTAATGTTTGTTGAATTTTTCAAAATAATTGATTAAATGAAATCAAAAGTTAATCAATTATACTTAAAACAAGCAAAAATAATCCAAGATGTGATATTCATACATTACCCAAAAAAATAATTGCAGAAAGATTATATGTGTGATTACAGGTCCTAGGTTTAATAACCTTTGTATAATATCTTTATTTGTTGGAAAATACTAGGGAATTGTTATTGTGTAAAATATGATATTAAGTCTTTAAATCCCGTGTTGATAAAAATGTTATGAACATTGGCATCCTTTTGTGAGAAGTTTTGTTGATTGGGATGTTTTTTTATCATGATTGGAATTTGGATATTTTTGAGTAGATCACAAGTACAAGTGAACCAACATAAAGAACTTGTGAAAAGGAGTTGTTGATTTTTAGACATTACTAAGTAGATGTTAAAAACATCAAATGTCTTCTTCAATGATGGGAAAAACATGAAACAAGATTTTCAACTTTTGGTTTCCTTGCCCAACAGGTCATATGCATTGTTGGATCACAAATTAAAATAAAAAGATTTTTTTCTTCAAGAGGAATGTTTACTACTTTTTAGGTTGCAAACTAAAAATTTAGAAAAGTTTATTTTAGTGAATAAAAATTGGCCAAATAACCCTAAAGTAAAATGTAAAGCTCCATCTAATTTAGTAAAATTTATTGAAATGGATGGAAATCTAAAAAATGAATTACAGAAAATTTGAAGGTGATTTTGAAAAAGATGAAGTTTCTAAACTGTAAATGTGTAAAATGACAATTGTTGGCACCTCATCAATGTTATAGAAAAAAATAATTAAGTTCAAATTGAAATTTTAATATTTTGACCAAAAACAAAAGTCATAACCAGTTTGTAAGAACCGGCCAAGGATAATCATCTGTTATCAAATTTGTGAGAACCGGCCTTGTGGGAATCAGTAGAAAAATAAAAATGTTGATACCACGAACTATTGTAAATAAATAAAAGAAAAAATGAACAGAGAACCAGCTTTTTTTTTTAATAAAAAATTGTCATAACTGGATCCAACAATTCTTTAAAAACTGATACCCAGCCAACACTGGAGCAATCTGAGCCATGTGATGACCACATGTGTAGGCTTTAGACAACCTCCTCTGGGAAACCTTAACAGTTAAACTTGTAATTGGCCGAAGTATGTAAGAAATGCCCTTTTTTTTCAAGCTTCCATGTAGGAGCTCATGTTTTAGAGTAGGGAATTGGATAATATTGGCCAGTAAAATAAATGCTGCTTTGGATACTCCAAGTCAAATGCTTATAACTTATCGGGTATCATTCAGATGCTAGACCCTTTTCAGTAACTTTTCTTCTGCAGTGAGCTTCAAGAACACGTGGTGACTAGATCCTTGCAACCACATCACCTAACCAACTGACCCACGAAAGCCGTCCAATGTTTGTGAAATGAGCTTGTCTACCCATGTTGGAAATGGCCGACTTCTCAAGTACCCCATTTGTGCAAGAAGTTGTCTCTTACACAAAGGCAAAAATAGTTTCTCCGGAGAATAGGTCCTCCTTATTAGTTACGTAACGGTACAGCTAGGAAACATATGATATTGTTTGTGGACATAGAAAAACACTTGATCAGGGGTTTGGAAACACACTTTCGCATGTGCATTGTGCCTGGACCTCGAATATCACATGGTATCAGGTATGGAAACTAGTTGCAGCTCATCCTTAACTTTTTTTTTTACATGTGGTGGACCTAGCAAAACACATGGTAATGGGTTTGGAAAAGTTGAAACCACAGGTTTGAGGATTGAACTTTGTGGCTTAGATGACCCTTTCAATGGCATGTGCATTGTGCATGGAAAAGAAGGACCCCAACACTGCCACCTGGGTATTCTATTATTGGTAATGCACCTAAATAGTTTACCTTCAAACTCAAGTAAACTCAACCCCATGTAACTAAAAATACTCTAGCTCTACCTAGATGACAGAGATTAGTTGTAACGGACTCCACAATGTTATTAGCAAATAGATGAGTTATGAGTAGGGTGAAGCCCTCACACGGTGGCCAAATAAGTGGGAGGGAATTTATGCCTACAAATTAAGTGTAGGCATAAAATCCCTCCTCTTTTCTAGGAGGGATATTCATGCATATAAGGTGCCCTCCAAATACACTAGGAAATTTCTCCTACTGTTTTACATTAAATTATTTTGCCATTTGCTATAAATGTACACAAATTTTGATTCCACTTACAATTGTATCTTACACCAATGGCTGTAAGATGTTCACACTTGGGCCAATGGGGCAGGCCACACTACTTCTCCAAAAAATTATCACAAGCTCTAAGTTTGGTTTTTTCTAAGATATTTTAGCCTTACATTTAGAGGAGTTCCATTGTAAGTGTGAATTGTCAGCAGATGGCAGCATCCATTTGTGACAATGTTGGTCTTGCTTTTAGTCCAATTCTTCTCCAAAAAAGGTGTGTGCACGCAACTGTTCCACAAGCCAACACTTCAAGAAGAGCTAGAAGGTGACATCAAATTATGGCACTTAATGTGGAAGTTCTGACCAACAAAAACCCAAACACTCAACCCCAAAGAAATAACATGATGAGAAGACACACAAGCCTAACCTACCTATGTGCTAGGCTCACCGCTAGGATTTTATAATTTTCCCACTAAATATGGGTGGGTCTCCTGTTATTGAATTTGAGGGCATCCACCAATGAAGATAGGTGGTGGAGACACATAAGCCCATTTTCAAGGGTGCATGTCTATCAAATAGTATTAATCATTCTTCTTGTCCAAAACAATGTGTGCATTTCTCTAGTACTTCATATTTCTATGAGAGAAGACCATTCTATGTGACATGTAGAAACCAAAAAACAAACAATTATGTAGTTGATATTCAATTCTAGTTTTGTCCTCTATATGTTGGCTAAGTATGTAACAGTGAAACCCACAGAATCATGAATGCCTCCCAGGAGACCCAGGTCTTTCTTTCTTTTGGGGGGAGGGCGGAGGGCGGAGGTGTTGGATTTTTGTTGTTCCCAATGTGTTCCCATCAAGTTTTCAATGCATTCCCAACACATTCCCCTAGTTCCCAATCTGTTCCCCAATATGTTGCCAATAGTTCCTGACTTCACCCCCATATCCTTTGCTCTAAGTTTTACTCTTGCAACCTATATAAGTAGCCCAAAGGAGGAGATTACAACATATCTATTTTGGGTGTGTTCAAAGTTTTTTTAATTTTTATTTGTTGACAGGCTAATCAAAGATGCCCATTTCAAAAGGAAAAAACCTGAACTTTTTGGGATCCTTACAACTAATTAATATGAGTCATAATATGTTACCATACAAAAGAAAAATACATGCTAGACTCCATTTATCATAAATGGATAAATTTTCTATTTCATATTTGAATACAAAATTCCCAATTTCTTCCCTCCAAGGCTCCCAGAATGTCTTTTCCTTTGGACATATTGTCAATTGCTATGTTTAACAATTTTTGAAAAAAACAGGATTAGTTTTATACTAACTGTCCAAACTGTGGAAAACTGGCTGAACACTGCCTCAAAACTAAAACCTATGTACAAATCAGTGTATTTTTTGTGCGAAATTTTGCCAAAATGAGAAAAAGAAAAAGAAAAAAGGGAATATCCTTTTTAGCATTCCATTTTCCTAAAAAAACCAAACCTCTTTTTCTTTAAATATGGAAAAAAAAATCATCCCATTTGGACTCTTATTTTAGTTGGTGACATTTCTTAAAGTTGTTTTTTTACTATTTTGATACTAGGTTCTTAAAACTTGTCCTCAATCTTGAAATTTTGACAAATTGTTTTCCAAATAATAGGGATTTACAACAGAATGTTCCTTTTTAATTTCAGAGATCAAAGTATTTATGGGCTCTGTCCATAGGGAACAGACAAACACATTGATGTAAGATTTGCACATAAAATTTGGACTCAAACTTGACCCAATGTGTGAGTGACATGTATAGTAGTACCATGTGTGCATACTATGGATGGGCATGATCCCATAGAAGTGCATGCTGCATGTGTGCATCTAGATACGAAGTTCTAGATCCAGTAAGGGAAGTCTTTAGTTTGAACCTGCTGTCAATGGTAGAGCCCTTACACAATGACATGCCTGTTTCAAACTTTGCTTCAGCTTTTGTTGGTTTTACTTGTAGGGAAGAGACTCTGCATTTGGGTATAAATTTTTGTCTTGAACTTGACCCAATTTATTAGTGACATCTGGGATAATAGGTGTCAAGTGGTGTTCTGGGAAAAAGTGTCTGCATGTGGATGAGAAGTTCTCGATCTCATAATGGATTCCGTAAGTTTCTAGTTTGAACTTTCACATGTTTGCATCTAGATGAGAAGTTCTTGATCCCATCTGGGATACAGTAAGTTTCTAGTTTGAACTTTAAATGTGTCAGCATGTAGATGATGATTTCTAGATCCCATAATGGAATCAATACGTTTCTAGTTTGAACTTTAAACTTGTCTGCATCTAGATGAGAAGTTCTAGATCTTGTAAGGGATTCAGTAAGTTTCTAGTACTAGTTTGAACTTGAAAAGATGAGAAGTTCTAGATGCCATGATGGATTCAGCAAGCTTCTAATTCGAACTTTAAACGTGCCATAAAAGGGCAGAGTTATTACAGGGTGATGATGTAGTTGCTTCAAACTTTACATCATTGACATTTATCCAGATGACAATGATTCATGTACACACTCATGATCCAGTTTGGTGTTCTGTTCAAGGGCCACAGTGGATGAATGCTAAGTGGTCAGGAAACAGTTTTCTGTTGAGTCCCCTAGTTAACCATGCTGGGTAGCTCAGTTCCCTTTTTTTCCTACCTACTAACAACTCACAAGTAGGTTGTTAGTAGGTAGGTAGTAAAAAAAACCCTTACCAATGTATAATCCATGTACTTACCTAGTAATTACCTATTTTTCAACCTATCTGCCTATATATGAGAGACCTATTTCCTACAGAATTGGTTACCAAGGTGGAACCAAATATTAACTCAGTTGAGATTCATCCACAAGTAAATAATATGGATAATCCAGTGGATGCTGGTTCACTGTGGCTCTGTTCAAGCACCTTTTCTTGAAAACGTTCTTTCCTGCTGGTGTGACCCAGCACCCATTTGTTGCAAAATTGCAATAATTTGCCCCCAAAAAGAAACCATGCTAAGTTCTGAATAATTTCACTACTCATTGCACATATGACAATGTCATAGTAGGCTTCTTTATATAGATGATTATTTAAATAAATATTCCAAAATATTAGTTTTAAAATTGTTTTTTGAAAATTTAAAAAACTCTTTGTTTTTGTCAATATGGACGTAGAGCATAATAGGATACTGTAGTCAAGGTATTAAGGTCGTCAGGTCCTTTGATGTTGCCACACAAAACAACACTAGTTGGAAGTTTTGTATTTTTGTACCCCAAGTCTGAGACGACAAATGGGACCGTCCAACATGTGCAAAACTTTACTAATAATAGTAATAAGAAGAACCATAACTTCCAAAAATAGAATAATTACCCATTGGTGTGTTTTTTTCGGTGGAGAAATTTCACAACTTGACTATTTTTTTTTTCAGAAAATGAAAAAAAGCCTGAAAATTCTATGATTTTTTTGGACATTTTTCTCGTCATTTTTCGAAATTAAATAAAATAAATTAGCCACATCTAGACCTGGGCACTTCTTAAGTCGTCACTTGTACCAGCACTTTTTGTAAAAATGCTTCAGTTCACGTAGGAGAGTCGCCATTTAATTAATTCTAATTAATGCTAGGAATCCTCGCCAGTAGACGTACTTGAGGAATTTGAAACAAATCAAGAAATAAAGAGAACCCTGATTTAATTTTACCAAACAAATCAATAACCAATAAGCTATAAAATACAATAAGGTGAACATTAATTACCAAATAGAAATTCACGTCCGGTTTTACCGACACGAAACGGATGCGGTTCATGGAAAACCCCGCCCCGCCCGCAACCCCAGACACGTCCCGTCCGGAATGCTTGACTGCGTAGCGAATGGGGGGGGATATTGTTGGAAATCCGCAGCCATAAAATTCCCTGCTGGAATCCGATGGCAGCATTCCGTCAGTTTTTGTCGCCATTCCGCGTCTGCGTGCGTTGACGTGATGGTACAGCGCACGACGGAACGCAGAATTCCACACCTTTCCATTGCACATGCAGTTTTACTACTACGCACCCTACGACCACACCCCAAGTCAAGTCCTCTCTCTTCTCTCCCTCTCTGTCACTCTTTGTCCCCTTTGTGCACGCGGGACTTGCGATTCCAGAGAAGAGAGAAGAGCTCGTGCTTGAGACTGCGTGAGACGACGAGTTCGTTGTTTACTTTGCAAAAAATTCATTTCTTCTTATTCTTCCTTTTTCTCTCTTTTTCGTTCTTTTTTTCCTTTTTCGTCTTGTTTCGATGCTGTGGAATTTGAATTTGTGTTGCATGGGGCGGGCGCGGGGGGGGCGGGGCGGGAGTGCTTTTTTTTCTTGGAATTATTTAGTCTGATCTTTTCCAGAGTGTTGTAACTTGTTTGTTGTCATCTCTTCTTTTGTTTCGATCATTTTTCACTCGGAAAAACTCTCGTCATTTTTATTTTCTTCTTCTTCTTAGGCTTCTTCTTACTCTTGTCTCGCAGTGCTTTGTTGTTCTTGCTCGTCCCTGAGCCTTCTTCTTCTTCTTCTTCGGCAGGCAGGCAGGCAGGACAGGAACCACCCCAAGAGTGGTGGGTATGTGGGGCGGTGGCTCGACGGACTGCCATAGGATAGAAACAAGCAGCAGCCGCAGCAACAACTATATTATTATTACATCATATTCTTCTTCTGAAGGAATTACTTGCAGCGCACTTGCAGCAGGAGTTTATGATCAACATGAGTATCACCACTCCCTTCACTCTTGTAAGTACCTTCTTCTTCCGCCACATGCCCCTCGTCATGCATGCATGAGCTTCTTCACATATCAAAATCACCCTGGAAGTAGTGAAACAAGTTTGCTGGTACCAAGTAGTTTGTGCTCCTGATCATGGTCGATGATCCATCATCATCATGCAAAGGATCTATCCAGTACAGTAGTTAGTCAGTCATTTGGTCAGTTATCCTGGACCCGAGGATGCAATTTAGCTGCAAAAACGTTTTTGAAAAGCTCGCTGAATCTGAATGTAGAAAAGCATGCAAAAAAATTCGATATAACTTCCATGTCAAGAGCTTATCAAGATTCACCGCACACGGATGAGCATGATTGTAGATCCATTGAGCTTCTGTTGTAATATATCTGTTGAGCATTTAATTCGTATGGTTTCAAAGCCCCGAAAGAAGCTCATAGATCTGATCGTTTAAGTAGTTTTGTGCATGATGCATCTAACTGGTGGGACAATATGGTATGCTTCTTGTTCTTGTTCTTCCTTTTTCTTACGATTTGCATGAACTCTTTGTTGGAGAGAGAGGTGAAATAAATGGAGGTTCTGGTAACTCTTTTGTTTTGGAATTGAGAAACCCATAATTATAGCAGAAGAATGCCTAGCATCTTTCAAAGTTCGTTTTCTGCACCATGCATCTATATCTGGATTTGATCTCTCTGCAAGTCAAGAGGGGGGGAAAAAAGCACATGTGGGCCCGGGAGGGGGTGGTGGTTGGAGGATTTTTTTTATTTATTTTTTTCGCTTTGAGGTTTAACACCATGATTTTCAGTGTACTAAGCGGTTAGGTATATGCTTCCAGCAGGTGCTACCAGAACATCTACAGGAAGATATTGTGAATCGTTTGGAAGATGCAGTGGACATTGCCAGAGCAAAATGTGTGTGCAAGTCGCTGCGAGATGTGGCCGATCATGTGCAATCACTTCGGATTATTTGCAAGGAAGAGTATCATGCTAGTGTGCGAAATGAAATCCCGACAATAGTAATTCCTCGAGTCGATGGCAAGTCGAAAGCCAGTACTAGTAAGGCCGTAATAGGAGGAACAGCTACTGGTAGAGATCATCAAGCAGCCACTGCAAGATCAAGAGCAACACAACCACATGAGGCAGACCACCAAGTTGACAGCAATAGAGGGAGTTTTCCGAATTCTCAGAGCAGCAAGAAACACAAATTTGAGGGTGAGTTTCATCCTGTAATTGAGGAGCATCAACCACAAATTGCTGCTGCTGCTGCGGGAGGGGAAACTACTGCAATTACACCATCAGGGGCAAGCAGCAACAACAACAAGGTGGAACCCATTTTCTTCCGGCATCTTGTGCCCGAAATATTGAGGAAGACAAAATGCATTGTACGATTATGGATCGAGATCGATCCCAAGCTCCAGTCGAAGAAAGTTGCTGACGGAGAACGAGTGTTTACTGATCACTGGCTTACAGATCCACTGAAGGTGAACAAATGGATTCCATCTGTTCAAGCCACATTACAGGATCTGTGCATAGTGGATTACGGACAGCAAGCCATTTCGAGGCCATCCAGCCTCCTCGCAATCCTGTCTCAAACGTGTAAGTCTGTTTTATTCCGGCACTCTTGCACGTTAGGGTCACTAGTTGTGCATAATCAGCTACAGATAGTCATGGAGTCCCATCCAGTGATTTCTTTTTTAATCAAAATCTTACAAAAAGATAGGGCAAAATTAGTTGAATTTATACTAGGAGAAAAAATCCCAAAATTTCCCCAATTTCTTTGTCAAAAAAAAACACTGGCCCCATCCAGTTTGTCATGTTGAATTTGCCAAGTACGGTAGTGTCTTCCATGTAGGCTACCAGTAGCAGACCAGTGTTTTGTTTTTCCAAAATTGTGAGGTAGGTGGGTTGGCATCCAAAAGAGGACTTAGCCAAATTCGGCTATAGGTTAGAGAGGAAAGTAGAAAAGTTCAGGAATTGTGCTATATGTTGACGAAATGCTATATAACCTATTGTCTAAACATAGCGGATTCCAACCCCAAAAAAAAAAAAAAAAA
>Ga0209208_10012538_pt1 | contig 10720 bp, 7 predicted proteins | sample S1TSphfallax_3_FD_187694 | JGI IMG/M metagenome (GOLD analysis project Ga0209208, IMG submission 187694) | Host-associated microbial communities from peat moss isolated from Minnesota, USA - S1T2_Fd - Sphagnum fallax MG (SPAdes) (version 2) | ecosystem: Host-associated > Plants > Peat moss >... | reverse complement strand
CATGCTGGACGCTGTCTTCGCGCCCCTGCCCGCGGACCAGGAATGGTCGCCCCTACCTGAGCTTATGGAAGGATAGGCCCTTGTCCTACGAAACCCTGCTGATCGAGACCGCCGACGCGGTCACCCTGATCCGCCTCAACCGGCCTCGCGCCCTCAACGCTCTCAACGGCCAGCTTATGGACGAGCTCACCGCCGCCCTGGACGTCGCCGAGGCGGACCCGGCCGTGCGCTGCATCGTCATCACCGGCTCGGACCGCGCCTTCGCCGCCGGGGCCGATATCAAGGAAATGGCGTCCAAGTCCTATGCCGAGGTCTATGGCGAGGATTTCATCACCCGCAATTGGGAGCGGGTCACCCGCTGCCGCAAGCCCGTGATCGCGGCGGTGGCCGGCTATGCCCTCGGCGGCGGCTGCGAGCTCGCCATGATGTGCGACTTCATCATCGCCGCCGATAACGCCAAGTTCGGCCAGCCCGAGATCAATCTCGCCGTTTCTCCGGGCGCCGGGGGCACGCAGCGTCTGACCCGCTTTGTCGGCAAGTCCAAGGCCATGGACATGGTCCTCACCGCCCGCATGATGGACGCCGCCGAAGCCGACCGCTGCGGCCTCGTCAGCCGCGTGGTCCCCCTCGCCGAACTCGTCCCCACCGCCCTGGACGCCGCCAAGAAGATCGCCGCGCTCTCACCCAACGCCGTCATGCTCACCAAGGAAATGGTCAATGCCGCCTATGAGACGCCGCTCTCGCAGGGGGTGAAGCTGGAGCGGCGCCTCTTCCACTCGCTCTTCGCCTTCGAGGACAAGGCCGAGGGGATGGCGGCGTTTATCGAGAAGCGGGCGCCGAAGTTTACGGGGCGGTAAGGCCGCCGCGATCGCGACGGCCTCGCTCCGCAATCAGCTCGGATGGAACGGCGTGATCTTCGTGCCTTGCAGGGTCAGGTCGGCCATGAGGCCCTTCTGGTTGAAGGGGAAGGCGTAGACGTCGTGGCTGATGGTGGTGGTGTCGGCTTCCGCGCCGGCGCCGGCGTTGATGACCACGATGCTGGGGCCCGTACCGGCGGAGAAGCCGTCGGAGCGGTGCAGATATTCCAGGGAGCTCTCGGTCATGAAGAAGAGGATATAGGCGAAGTCCTGGCCGCCGATTTGCAGGCCCCAGGAGCCGCCCGTGATGTTGTAAAAGCCTTCTGGCGCGCCACCGTTGGCGAGCAGGACGCCATTGCCCGTCTCGGCGCCGAAGATGAAGCCGGCCTTCAGGATGGACGGAAAGACCAAGGTGGCGCGGGCGTGCTTCTTGAAGAAGCGGGCGCGGGGCTCTTCGGACAGCAGGAGGCTCAGGCTCGAGCGGGCGCGGGCCACAAGATCCGCGCGATGGTCGGCGTGGGCGGCGGTGAGGCCAAGCGGGCCGACAGCGGTCACGAGGCCGAGCGCGCCGGCGCCCAGGGATCGGCGGGTAAGTTCCATAGAGGGTAGCTCCCGAATTTCGGTTTTTCACGTGTGGCGCGAATCACGCCCAGCGCACCTAACGCCGTGAAGCTTGCTTCGTTGCATGAAATCTCCCCTAATTTTCGAGGCGGGCTTACGCGCCCCAACGCGCCTCCAAGCGTGGAGGAAGGGATTGGGGAAGGCCGTCCAGGGGGCCGGATGAGAGGAGGAGCACCACCTGCTCGCCCGTCAGCAACCCCTCCAGCCGGGCCAGGACAGCCGCGCCGCCGACTGCCGCCTCAGCTGTCACGCCCGCCGCCTGTACGGCGCGGAGAATGTCATCGGCGGTCAGTTGCGCGTGGCCCTCCGCGCCATGGGCTGGGGGGGGCAGGAGGATCACCTGGTCCACGCCCTCGAAGACGCGCCCATACCAGTCCAGGGCCTGGGCGTTACGCCAACTGAAGGTGTGGGGCTCGAACACCACAACCAGGGGTCTGGCGGGAAAGTGCAGCCGCACCGCCTCGATGGCGGACCGGGCCTTCTCATATGACGAGCCGAACCCCTCATAGACCGGCACGCGGGAGGTCTTGGTCTTCTTGTCCAGGCGCCGCTCCAGGCCATGGAAACCACGCACCCCCCTTTGCAAAGCCTGTGCGTCGATGGCGCCCCGGGTCAGCAACAGCGCGGCGGCGCCGACGATATTCTCGATATTGTGCAGACCCAGCAGTTCGGTTTCCAGGGGGATACGGCCACCGTCGGGCGTCACGAGATGAAACCGTGTCACCTCGCCGATCGCTATATTGTCCGCGAAATAAGCGACGCCGGGCGCCTGAGCCGCGCCGTAACAGATGACTTCACGCTCACCCGCCAGGCGCCGCAGGGCCTCAAAGGGATGCGCCATCACCAACAGCGCCTCGTGCGGCAGGCGCGCGATCAGTTCGGCGAACGGCGCCTCATAGGACTCAATCGTCGGAAAGACATTGATGTGATCGTGGATCAGCGAGGTGATCAGGGCCGCGCTCGGGTGATAGAGCAGGAACTTGGAGCGCCGGTCATCGCCCCCGACGATGTATTCATCCCCCTCCATGAAGAATTCAGGGTCGCGCCCGGCCCATCCCGTGGCCGCCATGTCCAGGGGCACCGCGCCGATGAAATAGCCGGGGTCCCGGCCCGCCGCCCGGGCCAGATGGGCCAGGAGCGCGGTGACGGTGGATTTTCCGAAGCTCCCCGCAACAACCACCGTGTCCCGCCCGGAGGTGTGCTCCCCGAGGAAGGCCGGAAAACTCCAGATCGGCGCGCCCCGGCGCTTCAGTTCGGCCAGTTCGGGATTGTGCTCCAGATCGAGCTTGGCGCTGGAGCCGATGATGGCGGCGTCGAGGTCTTCAGGAATCGCCGCGGCGTCAAAACCGTCGCGCCAGGGTATGGCCATGGCGTCGAGGTAGGTGCTCACCGGGGGAAAGACGTCCTGGTCCGAGCCGCTGACCTCCCAGCCCTCGGATTTCAGGATGGAGGCCAGGGCGCTCATCCCGGCGCCAGCTATTCCTAAGAAATAGGCGCGCTTTGCTCCGCCCGACTCGTCCGCGATCCCCATGCGGACCTTGATACAGGCGAACGCGCCCGGGGCCAGCCCCGCTGACGCCACGCCACAAACGCCCTATATTGGAAGGACCATGACACAGCTTTCCCTCCTCGACCTCGCGCCCATCATCCAGGGCGGCGATGCGGGCCTCGCCCTGCGCTCCAGCCTTGATCTGGCGCGCCACGCCGAGCGCCTGGGCTATCACCGGTTCTGGATGGCGGAGCATCACAATATGCCGGGGATCGCCAGCGCGGCGACGGCCGTGGCCCTGGCCTATGTGGCGGCGGGCACATCCACCATCCGCGTTGGCTCGGGCGGGATCATGCTGCCCAACCACGCGCCCTATATGGTGGCCGAACAGTTCGGCACCCTGGAGGCGCTCTATCCGGGGCGCGTCGATCTGGGCCTTGGCCGGGCGCCGGGAACCGATCAGTTCACCGCCCGGGCCCTGCGCCGGAACCTGGCCGGCGGGGCTGATAGTTTTCCGCAAGACGTGGTGGAGCTTCTGCATTTCCTGGGGCCGCTTCAGCCGGGTCAGCCGGTGCGCGCCATTCCGGGGCAGGGCTCGGACATCGAAGTGTGGATCCTCGGCTCAAGCACCTTTGGCGCGCAACTGGCCGCGGCCCTGGGCCTTCCCTTCGCCTTCGCCTCTCATTTCGCGCCCACCGACCTCGACCGCGCCATCGCAATCTATCGCGATCAGTTCCAGCCCTCCACGCGCCTGGCCCGGCCCCATGTCATGGCCGCCCTGACCGTCGTCGCCGCCGACACCGACGCTGAGGCAAGGCGCCTGGCCAGTTCCCTCCAACAATCCTTCATCGCCCTGCGCACCGGCCAGCCCGGCCCTCTGCCCCCGCCCGTGGACGATATGGAGAGCCGCATGCCCCCCGAGGCCCGCGCCCTCCTGGACCAGGTCCTCGCCTGCGCGGTGATCGGTGGACCGGCGACGGTGCAGGCGGGGCTCGCGGCCTTCGCCCGGCGCACGGGCGCCGATGAGCTGATTGTCGCCACCTCGGTCTTCGATCATGCCGCGCGTCTGCGGTCGGTGGAGATCACCGCCCAGGCCCAGACGGCCCTAGCATTAGCGGCCTGACCCAGGCATTTACCGGCCGCGTTGACGACGGCGAGATAAGAAACATCGGATGAAGATGACCCTGAGAGGGGTGGCTCTGGCTGGCCTGCTGATGGTTTGCGCGGCCTCGCCGTCCCTGGCCGACGACTGTTCCGGCGAGCCGGGCCCAGCGCGCCTTCGCGTCTTGGTGGACGGGGTTCGCGCGGGCCAGGGCCTTATGACCGCGACCCTTTATCCGGACATTCAGGACAGGTTTCTGAAAGCAAATGGCCAATTGGCGGTCTGGCGTGTTCCCGCAGCCGCCCCCGTGACGACGATGTGCCTTCGGCTCCCGGCCCCCGGGCGCTTCGCCCTGGCGGTCTATGATGATCTCAATCTGAATGGCCGGTTCGATCACACGACCTTCGCGCCGCGCGAGCCCTATGGCTTCTCCAACAATCCGCACCCCTTCTTCATCCTGCCCTCCGTCAGATCGGTGACCTTCGCCGCGGGGCCAGGAGACACAACCCTGCACATCCACTTGATCTATCCAGAGGGCGTCGGGGACCGATAAGCCCGAATGTCACGGCTTCAGCGGACTATCTGGCAGAAACGCGGGCCTCTGCGCGTCATCGGCGACGGCGGCGGTGAACCGGTAGAAGAAGAGATTGAAGTCGCGCGCCGCCTGGAAATCGATGGGCTGCGTCATGTCATCCTGCGGCCGGTGATAGCGGATGGCGTACCATTGACGATACCGGCGCTCGGCCTCGGTTCCTGGATCATAGCCAAAGACGAAACCCGTGGCCGGCACGCCGATCCTCAAGAAGGGCCAGTGGTCGGCGCGAGTGAGCAGATGACGCTCGGGTTCCGTGTCCGGGCGGATCTCGATCCCCATACCCTGGGCGACCGTCCGGGCCGTGGCGCCGAGGGTCGTATCGTTCACCGCATGCATGGTGAGGATCTTCAACGGAAACAGAGGACGTAGCTGGTCCAGATTGATGTCCGCCGCCAGATCCGCCTTGGGCAAGGTCGGATGGCGGGTGAACCATGTGGCGCCCAGGAGGCCCTTCTCCTCGCCCGTAAAGGCCGCGAAGAGCACGCTGCGGCGGAAACCGTCGCCCGCGCGCGCCTCAGCCAGGCGGATGAGGGTCGCCACATAGGCGGCGTCATCGAAGGCGCCATTATAGAGGCTATCGCCGTTCACAGGCTCCCCATGGCCGTATCCATCCAGATGGGCTGAAACCACCACCACCTGCGCCCACAGGGCCGGATCGGTTCCGGGCAATAGGCCCAGGACATTGTCCGACGTAAAGCGCCGCTCGCTGATGTGAAAACGGGCCTCCAGACGGGCGGGGATATCGAAGCTGGGGAGCGGCCCCGACGCCGCCCCCGCCGCGAGGATCAGGCTTGCGTCGTGTCCCGTCGTGGACAGCAGCGCCTTAAAGGCGGTGTCCGATAGACGCATGACCGCGAGGCTTGGCGCGGTCGGCGCCGGGGTTCCCGCGATGGTGATGGTGCGTGAATAGGCGTCGGGCCAGCGGGCCGGCTCCAGGGTAAATCCGGGATCATCCACGGCGATAAGGCCCACGGCGCCCGCGGACGCCGCGGCTTCCAGGCGGTCGCCGGCGCTCGGAACGCCGGCGCGGCGGCCCCCGAAACAGACCGCGATCTTGCCTTTCATATCGGCGCCCATCTCAGAGGCGGAGCAATAGCCGCGAAAGCTCAGGGGCGCGTTCAGAGCGGCGGGCAGCTCAGCCGTGGGGCGCACATCGATCTCATGCAGAAAGCCGAGTGTCAAAGGCGCCGCGCCCTGACGGATCACCCGAAAGCTTGTCCCCGCCTTTTCCACCCGCACTTCACTTAAGGGCACGTTCTGCAGCCACCCGCCCTTGTCGCCCGCCGGCTTCAACCCCGCCTTGGCGAAATCTTCGGCCACCAACCTCGCCGCCCGGGCATAGGCCGGCGAGTCGGTGTCCCGCCCCTCCATGTCATCACCCGAAAGGGCGCCCGTGATCGCCCACCAGGCGCGCGTGTCCGTGTCCGTTCCGGGCGGCGGCGAGGGAATTGCGGCCCGCGCGACGCCTGAAACGATAAGGGCGATGCAGATAGACAGGCGTCGAAGTCTCATGGAGATCATTCCCCAGCGCGCGGTGTTGGGTTGCGAGGCTAACCATGCGCTGGCGCGGCGCCCAGAGGGCTGACGCCCACCCTTCAATCCCACGTGAACCTATACCGCCATTTAAGCGTTGAACGGCCGGCGGGGCGCCATGGCGGAGCGTCAGCATGGGCCTCCGCGTGAAAGATCTGCATGGCCCTTGAGATCACGGTCGGACCGCCCAGACTGGCGATCAACATGGGCTATGGCGTTCTGATCAGCGATCAGGACGGGCAGATCCCTTGGCCGACGGACAAGGGTTTCTACCACTCCGACACCCGGATGCTATCGGCCTGGTACATCTTCGCCGACGGCGAGCCCTGGGATTTTCTGAACAGCGGCAACATCACCCACTACGCCTCCCGCATCTTCCTCAAGAACCAGAAAATCAGTACACGGACAGGATTGGTGTCGCCTGGCACGCTGGGCCTCTCCATCAGTCGGTCGATCGGCGGCGGCATTCACGAAGACCTCGATATCACCAATCACGGCATGGTCGAGGTGTGCTTCAACCTCGAGATCGTGGCGCGCAGCGACTTCGCCGATCTCTTCGAGGTGAAGTCAGGCAAGATTGTCCGCCGAGGCCTGATCACGACGGTCTGGTCTCAGGAGCGCTCACAGCTCAAGACCACTTATCTGAACGGTGATTTCGAGCGCAGCCTGACCATTACGGCGCGCAACAGCGATTCCAAGCCTGTCTATGCCAATGGCCGGATCAGCTTCGAGATCGCCCTAGCGCCGGGGCAAGCCTGGCACAGTTGCCTTCTCTATGCCGTGGGTGATGGCCACCATACCGACAAGGCCCCCGTTCATTGCGTCGGCAAGGGCGATGAGATGAAGGGCCGACGCGGCTCAAGCGGCTGGCGCGACGCCGCCTTAAAGATCGAGACGCCCAACGAGGAATTCTACCGGTTCTATCGTCAGTCTCTGGACGACATGTCGGCTCTCCGATTGCCCATCGAGGGCACCGACCATCTGGAGTTCGTTCCGGCGGGGGGCGTCCCCTGGTTCGTCGCCCTGTTCGGCCGCGATAGTCTTATCGTCTCGCTGCAGAACGCCATGGTCTATCCGGAATTCGCCAAAGGCGCCCTGGAGGTTCTGGCCCGCCACCAGGCCACGGAACGCGATGATTATCGGGATGCGGAGCCGGGCAAAATCATGCATGAGTTGCGCCGGGGCGAACTCGCCCATTTCAAGCTTATTCCGCATACGCCCTATTATGGCACCGCCGATGCGACGATCCTCTATCTGATTGTGCTGCACAACGCCTGGCGCAGCACCGGCGACCACAGCCTTCTCGAGCGCTATCTTCCGGCCGCGGAGAAATGCCTGAAGTGGATCGACCATTATGGCGACCGTGACGGCGACGGCTTTCAGGAATATCAGACCCGCTCCACCGCCGGTTATGAGAACCAATCCTGGAAGGACGCCGGAGAGGCCCTGGTCTATCCCGACGGATCCCTGGTCAAGGGCCCAAAGGCCCTCGTGGAGCTTCAGGGCTATGTCTACGACGCCTGGCTGCGCATGGCGGAAGTGTTCGACGCCTTGGGAAAGCCCGCCCGCGCCACGGAGCTCCGAAAGAAGGCCAAGACCCTTTTCGACCACTTCAACGACGCGTTCTGGGACGAAGACTTCGGCTACTACGCCTTCTGCCTGGACGGCGATAAAAAGAAGGTCCTCAGTGTCGCCTCCAATCCCGGCCACGCCCTCTGGTCAGGGATCGTTCCCAAGGATCGCGCCGCCAAGGTCGTCAAACGGCTGATGGCGCCGGATATGTGGAGCGGATGGGGGATCAGAACCCTCTCCGCCGACCATCCGGCCTATAACCCTCACTCCTATCAGAACGGCTCGGTATGGCCCCACGATAACGCCCTGATCAGTATGGGGTTTCGGCGATATGGTTTCGCGGCGGAGGCGAACCGCATCGTCCGGGACGTCAGCGGGGCGGCGAGTTATTTCGTCCTTCACCAGATGCCGGAACTCTATTCGGGGCTGCAGCGCGACCCGACCAATTTCCCCGTCCAGTATCTCGGCGCCAATGTGCCCCAGGGCTGGGCGGCGGGTTCTGTCTTCGCCATGCTTCAGATGATCGTTGGCTTCCAGCCCGACGCCCCGGCCGGTCACCTCTATATCGATCCGGTCCTGCCCGATTGGTTGCCGGAACTTGTGGTGAAGGACATGCGCGTGGGGCGCCGGATCTTCAACGTGCGGTTTTGGCGCGACGGCGCCGAGACCCGCTTCGAGGTTCTTAAGGGAGCCGCGTCGGCCGTCACCCGCAGAGACTACGCCACCGCCGACGCACGCTGCCTTTAGACGCGAGGTTCAGGCGCGATGGCTGACGCCTATGATGTGGTGATTATCGGGTCGGGTCCAGGCGGCGCGACCATGGCCTGGCGGCTGGCCCAGACCGGCAAGCGCATCCTGCTCCTGGAGCGCGGCGGCTATCTTCCCCGCGAGAGGGCCAATTGGGACAGCCAGGCCGTCTTCAATGACGCCATCTATCAGGCGCAGGAAACCTGGCATGGCGCCAAGGGCGAGACCTTTCATCCGGGCCTGCACTATTTCGTCGGCGGCAACAGCAAGGTCTATGGCGCCGTACTCCTGCGCCTTCGGGAACGGGACTTCGGCGAGGTGCGGCATTCAGGCGGCATCTCACCCGCATGGCCCATCGGCTACGACGTCTTCGCGCCCTATTACCAGGCGGCCGAGGAGCTCTATCACGTCCACGGCCAGCGGGGCGAAGACCCCACGGAGCCACCTGGCGCGGCGCCCTATGCCTATCCGCCCGTGAGCCACGAGCCGCGAATCCAGGAGCTTTTCGACGATCTGAAGCGGGAGGGTCATCATCCCTTTCATCTTCCCGTGGGGGTGCTTCTAGACGAGCGGAACGGCCTCCCCCTCCCGCATTCGCCCTGCATCCGCTGCGACGCCTTTGACGGCTATCCCTGCCTCACCAATGGCAAGGCCGACGCCCAGGTCATCTGCGTGGATCCGGCCCTCGCCCAGCATCCCAATCTGGAGCTGTGGACGGGCGCCTATGTGGAGCGCCTGACCACCGACGCGCGTGGCGGGGCGGTGACCGGAGTCGAGCTCGTCCGCGGGGGTGAGAAGATCGCCGTCAGCGGCGCCCTGGTGGTGGTCGCCTGCGGCGCGCTCTCCTCGGCGCTCCTGATGCTGCGGTCAGCGAGCGACGTCCACCCACAGGGTCTGGCCAATGGCTCGGGCCTCGTCGGGCGAAACTATATGCGCCACAACAATTCCACGGTTCTGGCCATCTCCAAGAGCCCCAATCCCACGAAATTCCAGAAGACCCTGGGCCTCAACGATTTCTATTTCGGCTCCGACGACTGGGATTTTCCGCTCGGCCACATCCAGATGGTGGGCAAGTCCGATGGCGTGCAGATCAAGGGCGAGGGTCTGCCGGCGATTTTGCAATGGTTCCCGGAACAACCCTTCGACTGGATCGCCCGCCATTCGCTGGATTTCTGGCTCACCTCGGAGGACCTTCCCCGGCCGGAAAACCGCATCTCTTATGAAGACGGGAAGGTTGTCCTGAGCCTTCACCCGACGAACATGGAGGCCCATCACAGGCTGCGGGCCAAGCTGCAGGGGCTGCTGGAAAAGATCGGCGCGCACCCGCACCTCTTTGATCGCAACCTTTATCTCGGCAAGGACGTCCCCATCGGCGGCACCGCGCACCAGGCCGGCACGATGCGCTTCGGCGAAGACCCGGCGACCTCTGTGCTCGACATCAACTGCAAGGCCCACGAGCTGGACAATCTCTATGTCACCGACGCCAGCTTCTTCCCCTCCATCGGCGCGGTGAACCCGACGCTCACCATCATCGCCAACGCGCTAAGGGTGGCGGAGCATATCGTGGAGAGGCTGGGCGGGCGCCGGCGCCTCCCGCTGACGCGACGCATTTGATGGGCGGCTGAGCTGTTAGCGGGTCTAATTTCGCTCTCTCGAATGGGCAGCTCTGGATTTGAACAGACCGATATTTCCGCACCTCGCGTGTGAACCAAGAGTTGTCTGTCGGGGTGATGAGATGAGACGCGTGACCGTGGAGGAGCCGGCAGTCACAATCTATTTTGTTTTGAGTTTGTGATCACTTGGATGTTCAACAACTGGACATCACCATTCGCGTCGCCGGCCTAACCCTGCTGCTTCTGCTCGCGGTTATGTTGATCCGCGATCAGCGGGGTCGGCGCCTCGCAGCGTCATTCGCCCCGCTGGCGCTTTGCCTGTCGGGTTTCCTGATCGACAATACGCCCGATCCGTCGCTGCGCGTGCATGGCTTCATCGCCGCCGCCCATCTGGCGAGCGGCTATGCCGTGGTGTTCCTGTGGTGGTTCTGTCTCGCCAGTTTCGACCCGACATTCCGGCCGCGCGGTGCGGTGTGGCCGCCGGCCTCGCCTGGCTGGTCATCGCCAGCGCCGACCGCGGGGTGCTCGGACCGCAACTCGCGGATAATTGGCTTTCCTGGCTGCTGGTGGCCATCGGCTTTGGCATGATCG
>Ga0209208_10012537_pt1 | contig 10721 bp, 9 predicted proteins | sample S1TSphfallax_3_FD_187694 | JGI IMG/M metagenome (GOLD analysis project Ga0209208, IMG submission 187694) | Host-associated microbial communities from peat moss isolated from Minnesota, USA - S1T2_Fd - Sphagnum fallax MG (SPAdes) (version 2) | ecosystem: Host-associated > Plants > Peat moss >... | reverse complement strand
TTAGATGGGAGTTACACCCACATAATTTTATAAAAATCCTTTGAAGGAGCCACATTGATTGGCCCATTACCAAATTTTCTGGAACATTGAGCACTCCCCAACATAGAAGCCTAGATATGTTTCATTTTGACACCCCCTTTACATACATGAAAAAATAAGTCACGAATTGTACAAGGAGAATATTAAATTCACACCTTTTTTTGGTTAAATTCACACCCTTTCTTCGCGCGTCCGATTATATGCAGATTAAATTTGAGTGTGTCTGCCCCACCCTAAACCCTAAACCCCCAAGACATTCCCAATAGCACCTCAATTTTATCCCATATTATTGGTCGGCACTCGAGTCTCACCTTGTTATTCACCTTTTGTCCATTTTATTTATTTAGTTTTGGCAAGCTCAGGATAGGGGATTAAAGCTCTTTTTTCCTTTCTTTGTTTTGGTGGGTTGGGGTGGGTTTAAGTCCATATTTATTTTTCTTTTTGAAGTATAGATATTACATGATGTAACCCTAAGTTTTTGATTTTTTAGATCGGAGCAAGGGGTTTAAGTTTTTTTTTTTAGGGTTTTGGACTGCAGGGTTCAGGGAATTTGGACTTGTTAGGTTTTGTTAAGTGAGAGAGATCTCATTTCTCTCCTTTTCTTCAATTTCATTTCACTTTGAAGTTTCGAGTGTTTCATTTGTACAAGAGAAGGTTTCATTGGCAAAACCTTCTAAATTTGAGTTCCTACTTGAGGTTGGTAGGACAAAAGGAAGGGGTTGAAAATTCGAAAGGTTCTATTAACAAAACCTTCTCCTATACAAAGATCAATTGTATTTTTATTTTATTTTTGTTCACATTTATATTTTTTATCTTTTTTTTAATATATTATTATTTTGCTTTTGGCACCTTTGCCATAACCTAAAGCAACAAATGGTGACATGTCTATGCAATCTCTCCATTTCTTGTTCATTCAAACAATGCTTCTTTATTTGTGCGAGTTCAACAATGCAACATAGTGTGTCTTCAGTTTTGTGTGAACAAACTTTTCAATGAAATATTTTACATCTTCATTTCTCTTGTTTATGTGAAAAGCTCTATAGCGGAGCACACTTCCACTTTCTTCCCTTATTTTTGTTGAAGCTTGTGTGTGTAAATGTCAACAATGTGTGCAAACATTGGCAATGCAACAACATCATCACCAACTCCTCTTTTTTTAATAGTTTCAATGTAATTTTTTTTTATCTTATTTCATTTTTTGTTTTTTTTTTCATAGATTTTGTTGCATTTTTTTACATGTTTCTTGAGAAGTCAATGTTTGTATCAACTCTTGTCATATTATTTCTTGGTGTGTTTTTCTTTTCTAGTTTTTTAATGCACCCTTGTTGTAAAAGTGAGTTGTTGTTACATAGCTTGCAAAAAATTTTACATCCTTTTTTTCCTATGAATTTTGTGCCTTTTTAGTTTAACAAGCTTTACGTCAAAGTCAATTTTTGCTACTTCTCATTACTACTTTCGTACATTAACTTAATATAGAGGAGAAAAAAATATGAATAGTGGACCTTCATAACCTTTTTTTTTTTCAATTTCATCTCTTTTTGTTTATAACACCTTCTTATTTTCTTTATTTTGTGTGTGTAGGTTTTAAAAATGGTCCCTATGGTGATGTTCATTTTTTCTCATCTACAATGAAGAGATGTTATTTAAGGTTCTTCCATATTGACTTATGTTTTTTCTTTTATAATATCATGTAAGCTTTTTCTTTTTGATTTGTTTTTAATCTTTTCAATCTTCCCTTTGTTTCATAATGTTCCATAATCACAATGAATTGGTTTCCAAAAAATGTCATTGTTGTGAAATGTCTGCAATTGAAGAAGAATTTTTTGAAGGTTTTCCATAATCAATAATGAGCCCGCTTAGCTAATTGTTTGACAATGAAGCTTCTTGTTCAAGTGTTATTGCACCATCTACACCTTCTATTTTTACAATTGCTTTTGCTTCTACATCTTTTATTTCTAGATATTCTTCTACACCCTCTACCAACAATAATTTAAATGGTGCAATTTTATGGTCTAATGATGGATCAAACATTTTTTTGTAGCTTCTTGAGTTCCTTTCCCCTCAAATTTCAAATGTTGATGCATTTTCACACTTTCACAACCTTTTAGTTTCTTTGGAAGGTGAGGACCTTGACGTCCATGATGTAGTCAATGATTCTAGGGATTTAATTCATTGTAATGTTACACTTCCTATTAGTGGACTTCTTATTATTGGACCTCCTACTAGTGCATTTCTTATTACTGCACCTCATGAAGTATTACCAAAATCTCGATTTCTTAAGGTGGATGAAAAGGAACTAAATAATGTTAATAAAGTTGGTCATAGGGCCAAGAAACACACAAAGGTTTGGGTGAAGAAAACATTTGATGAATGGTGAAAATTTCGAGTTTATAACATAGAAAAATCTATTGTTGATCTATCGAAAGACAAAGATATTGTTATGGAACTAATTGACATGTTATCATTAGTTATTCTTTTAGTTGCAAAAAAGATGGCAATTTGTACCTTCCAACTAAATAAGTACATTCATTTAGCTTTGTGATTTTTTTTTTTGGTCTTGTTGTTTTTTGTTCTTGTTTTTTTTCTCGATTTATTTGATTTTATGTTGTGGTTGTTCCTAGTTGTTCATTAATAATTGAAATATTGTTTTGTTTTGATGCAACATTTAATTGTTGATAAGAAGTATTAGCAGGTTGATTCGACAAAAGCATAATTAATGCATTATTGAAACAAATATTCTTCCTACAATGTCATTTAATATTTTTATTGATGTTAAATATCATTGTGTCAAGGTTTTCGATGATGAAACTACATTACAGGTGTTTAATGCTAAACTGGGGAAGATTATTCAAAAGTTTGATGCGTTTTGAATTTAAAAAGAATAAAACATGCTTCAACTAATTTGCCAACCCAAAAGTTGAAGTTTGACTGTTTATATATATTTATATTTTTTATTAGAGGTTATTTTGAACTTCAAAAAAAGGCTTTGAAGAATTGTTTTTAGTTTTTCTACCTACTAAATTAGTTCTTAAGTTTTGTCAAGGTGTTTTTAAAAATTGACAAATTGATGTGACAAGATGTTTGACAGATTGTTATAAACCTTTTATGACCACCTTGTGGAAATGTCATTACAACTTTCAAGCAATTGGCTCATTGATGGTCTACAAAAGGCTAGATGATAAACCAAAATCTTCGCCTTTTGTCTTTATAACCCAAACCTAAGTGGAAGAAACATGATGACATAGTTCATGATGGTTCTAATTGGTTGAAATCAACTATAGTTATTTATGGATAATCTAACTTGTGATTTTCCTAATTTGAAACAAAAAATGATGTTGAACAAAACTAGGAAAAAGGTCAACATTACAAGGATGGAAGAAAACATTTGTCCCCTAAGAGTATGGTATGGAGGTCATTAAACATCGGGATCCATTTTTTTATGAAAAATAAGGTTTTGGAACTCCAATTTTTTCTTGCATTGAATTAGTTTCTTATTGCTATTTATTTTATCATGTTTTCTATTTATTTTATTGTTCTTTTTTTTTTTGCTACAATTGTTGAACATGACATATTTGTAATTGGTTTGCATAAACTTGTAAGAATTAGGGTCTAAAAATTAAGTCAGATAACATAATGGTGGTAGGTTTTTAAAAAAAATTATATTAGGGTTTTGAAGATTGTGTCACGCAAAATTAGGGTTTAAAATTTTTTGGTAAGAAATGTTTTTATCTTTGTTTTATTATGTTTGTAGTTACAACCAAATCGACAAAAAATTAAGAGATAAAACTTTAACATATTATTAGTGATGAAATGAGGGGCAATCCACTTTCTTGATATGATGAAACATTTAATGACAAGAAGGCAACATTTGACAAGACAAATGTTAATGTTGGACATCCTTTCATTTGGTAATTTTTTTTTTGTCTTGGGTGCAAATGGGATAACACGAACGACACCCACCTGTTTTTTAATTACTTTTGGGACCACTTTTGGGGAAATATTCCTAAAATATTCTTGGAAAAGTCTTCAAAAAAATCTTTTAATTTTTAAAAAAATTTCCTCATATTATTTTATTAACGTTCATGTTAAAAATTTGGTAAAAAATGTCATTTTCAAAAAAATAAAAATCCATTTACAAGTCCTTTTATTGTTTAAAAATATGTTAAAGTGTTTAATTAATGTTTTTATTTATTTTTAATTCATTGGATTAATTTCAAATTAATTCACATGTTCCCATGATATATTAAAAATACAACTTTATAAAAAAGTCTTATAATTTCAACATCAATTTACAACTTTAAAACATGAAAAAAAACCAAGTGTTACACTTGCTATGGTACATGTTATTGTGAATGCACCCTTTTTTTTTTCAAACATTTTTAACTGAATTTTATTATTTTTTGTTTATGCAAGAAGTTGATGAACTATTGTTACTCGTGGTGTTTTATTTAGGCGAAAGTATTTGACATGATGTTATTATGTTTTTTTTGGTTTTTTTAATATTTCCCATAATTTTTTACTATAGTTTTTATTTCTTACATGACACTGGTGCTAAAGATGAAATTCAACATCATTATGTTAATAATAGTGTTCTTGCCAATGAAGGAGGTGTTGGTGCTACTCGAAGTATGGTTCATGTGAATATCACTGCTAATGTTATTCGAAACAATCTTGGTGTTGATGGTCATTTTGTTATTATGGATGTGTTTATTTCAGTTTTGAAAGTTTTTTGGTTTTGACTTAGGATAATACCATGGTGCAAGTTCAACAATCAAACCATTCTAATGTTGATTATCATCATGACCCCAAGCTCTAGGATTATTTGTTTGATGTGGAGCTTCCCAAGCACAGCCAATAACTTGAATCCATCTATGGTCAATAGCCACTAGAAAATGTTAATGTCAACACAACATCACAACCAATGTTAGGGCACACAAAGTCAAGCACAACATCACACACATTGTAAAGACATGTATTTACCTATCTTCAACATTATTTAATCACAATTAACTATGTGGTTGATCATAATGCCCTTTCTAGTTTGGTAATAGATGCAACACATAGAACAATTTGATTTTGTTTTAAAACAATTCTCAACTTCTCATGGTTCATATGACACATTGTACTTTGTATATTCATAGTATATAACATTTGATTTTTGCATTTCATGATTTTCAATTTCTTAATGAAATCATGATCTTGCTTCAAGATGATTTTGGGCAAGTCTTTTTGAAACATTTGCAAATTAATATTTTGTGGATTTATAATTGAATGTGTTTTGATACCTTTGGAACTTTTTGGAACTTCTTTTTTAGCTCAAACATTGATATTGTTCTCTTTTGCAATTACATGGATTTGCTTAGTTTCATATCAATCACATATTTCTTATTGATGACAATTTGGAATTTTATAGTTGACCATAATTGACATTCATAACTTTTTTTTCACAAAATTATGGTAAATATATATTTAGTTCATAGCTTTGTTTTAAAAAAATTAAGGCAAAAAAATCTCTAATTCATGATTTTATTTTCAAAAAAATCAATGTAAAAAGATAACAAAGTAAAAAAAATAGAAAAATGGTAAATGAAAAAATAAAAAATAAAAAAATATTTTAAAAAAAGAAATGGATCAAGGTTAAAAAAAAAGAAGATTTTTTTTTAATAAAAAAAATTAAAACTTTACCTTTTGAAAATTGAAAGGCCTAATTGATAAGCTATATTATGCACTCCAGATTTCAAAAAGTATAGTGAAAAATTCAACCTAAGGAGGGTCTGAAAAATACATTATGAAAAATATAATTGGTATTTACAATTTGGGAGTGTCAATTCACTTGAATTTTTTGGGATGACCATTTCATTAAAGTATTTTCTAAGGCCAATTTTAGGTGATTTTTTCTTTTTGAGGCCATTTTAGTTGCTTTTTGTTTTTGAATGCCCATTTGACTTTTGACTAATGGAACTTATTTTTTCAAATCTTGACATGAGCTCTTCAAATGGTGATAAGGAATTACTTGAGGAGATTGAACTTCATGATTAGATTACACTATAGGCTATAATCGTCTATGTCAACACTTGGGAATTTGTCACATGGCAAAGTTAGAAGGAGGCGGACAATCAATGGACTTCAATGTAGGTGTGCACAAAATTTTAACAACCATGTGGCCAAACCAAGTTTGTTTAAAACCTTCACCAATTTCACTTTGGGAGAGTTTGAAAAGTTGGCACAACTTGTGTCAACCATTACTAGTCATGTAAGGTTCATAAGGGAACATCACCATGTTATTAGGCGGTTGTCCAAAATGCAACCAAAACAATGCATGTTTAAATCCATCCTATACATATTGAAGCATGATAATGTTGGGTAGATGCAAGCTACTGTGGTTCAATATTAACAAAAATTACATTCTTTACAAGTCCATACAATTTTTTTTTAAATGATTCAAATGTTCATGGTTGTTATTTTTTTAAATGTTATTATTCTAATCTTTGAATAATACATGTTCAATCATTTAGAAACCTTTCCAAATATATGTGAAAACTTGTATTTAATGTAGCTAATGTCATTTTTTAATTTGGAAATTCTAAAAGGAAACCCACAAAGTCCATAAGAATAATGCCCCATCTAAAACTTTCAAAAAATATGCTTCTAAGACAAAGAAATTGAAAAAATAAAATAAAATTGCAACTTGTGGACTTACAAAAATATGGTCAAATTTTAACCATTCAAAAGTCCATAATTATATGGTTAAGGTTTTCAAATAAAAGATTCTTCATATGAATTCATCATCTTGTATTACATTATACATTGAATCCCAATAACAAATTTGGCATGTGAATCAATATAATTTTTTCCATTATGTGATGTTCCAGTCAAACGACCAGTCCATATTTTCTTATTTCAAAAGTTTATTATTATTTCCAAAGAAATTTTTATCAATAAATAACCACACAATTATCTTCATAATGAAATTGTTAATTTAAATCCAAATTCCAATTAATAGATCTATGGATATAGTAATCACCATATGCATTTGAATAATGGGTACCCAAAGAAAAAAATCATTTCCTCACATTATAACTTGCATCTACCCTTTCATTAAGAATGATGATTCTTTCTAGAATGCGAACAAAAGTTTAATAATCATGATGACATTTTTATTACATTTTACATCAATTTTTCCAATACTAATGAAATCCAATGGTCAACTACTGAGGATTGATAGATGTAAATGACTTAATTTCTATAATTTTAAGGTTGCATTGGATTTATTAATGGGACCTTCATCAATATCTATAGGCCCTAGAATAATCCTACATATTGAAGGTAGTTTAATGGGTTAAAAGAAATATATTACATTAACATGGTGGTGGTGGACCACTATGGGTTATTCGTATGTTTTGACTTTAGCTCCCCAAGGTCATACATTGATGTTAGTACCTTGTGTTAATTAATAAAAATTGGTGTTAGTATTTTGAGTACTTATTGGGTGATTTAAGTTACACGGGCAAGGATATGTTTGTGATGTGTTGTATTGGGAGGCATGAAATGACATTTATAATTAATTTAAATGCAATTATGGTGTATAACAAAATGCATGTAGCTTTTGTGAATTAATTACCACCTCATTATTCATTTCATTTGAACTTTTTTGGGTTTTAGGTTTTGAAGAATAAAATTTCAAGGTTTAGGTCTTAAAGTTTGGGATTTTAAGTTTTAAGGTTGTGGGTTTAAGGATTTAAATTTTAAGGTTAGGTTTTAGATTTTAGGGCTAGGTTTTAAGGTTAAGTTTTAAGAACCAATTTACAAATTAGGTTTAAGATTTTAGGTTATAAGTTTTAGGGTTAGGTTCTAAGTTTTAGGTTTTAAGACTAGGTTTTAAGTTAAGTTTAAAGTTTTGGTTTAAGATTTAAGATTTAATTTTTAGGGTTCAATATTTTAGGTTATAAGTTTTTAGGTTTTCAATTTCAAGGTTAAGTTCTTGGTTAAATTTTAAGTGAGGTTAGGTTTTAAGGTTAAAGACTTTAGCTTATAGGTTTTTATGTTTTCAATTTTAAGGTTAGGCTTTAGGTTTTAGTTTAGGTTTAAAATAAAGTTAGGTTTTAATGTTTAAAACTTTATGTTATAGGTTGTTAGGTTTTAATTTTTTATTATATTTGAATTGATTAACCTATTAAAACTACATGTAGGTTTCTAGGTTAGGGTTGAGTGGGAGATTGGAGGATTGAAATCCAAGTGGGGAAGGTTAATGAAGCATTTTGATTCAATAAGAAAATATATATAGTGAATTGTTTAAAGCTATTGCATTATTAATAAACTTCTTGCACATGCATCGTTAATACTTCACATTTGAAATCATTAATGAATGTGAAGTCTTAGTGAGCACATGAACGACCCAACAAAACATGGCTAGGAAACAATTATTAATTATAGGTTCAACAATTCCTTAAAGTTAGCCTTAAATTTTTTGTTTTAAACCACTCCACATTTTTTAACTACCTTCAATTTTACTACCTTAAATGCATTTTTTTGTGTATGCTAACATATACCTTTGCTTGTACTAAAGCCTCTTGATCCTCCACACTAACCTCCAACCTATTGGTGATAGTGGTCAAGCTTTTGCATTGCAATTGTAACATTTCAAACTTGGACATTGGTCTCTTGACTACTGTACTTGAAGATGTAACATGGCTTATTAATGATGGCCATGATGTGTCATCAAACATAAGGCTAAGGCTAGGTTTAAAAAAGGAGTGGGATAAATGACTTGTTATATTGTTTATCAAAGATTACTTCCTTTTGAATATATTCCTTGTTGCATGACCATATGTTACCTTCAATTGTTCTCAAATTTGATCACTTTGCAACATCAACCTTTCTACACGATCTTCATTCATTATGCCTATCTTAATCTCCTTCAAGGTATCCCCCAATTTGTTTTTGAGCCTTTTCTTTTGAAAAATTAAGTTTGGGAACTTATGTCGTGAAAAAATTTGATTCAAATTCAAAACTTGCCATACTTACATTATTAAAAGCAATTCAAATTAAATCCATCAAACATTTTAAATCTAAAGACATAGGAAATAAAAAAACAAATAAATTCCAAATCACATAATTTACACAAGGAAAAAGAAGAAAATTTAATGAGAGATTTTGTAGGTCTAGAAAGAATTTCATGTAGTGAAAGAGTTCATAGATCTAGAAAGAAGGAAATCCAATGAATAAGATTACAAATCCAAAAAAATAAATGTCATAAGGGGTCTATAGGTCAATACAAAGCTCAAGAAAGGGAAGGAAGGTTTTGTAACTCAAGACAAAGGGGGGGGAAGGGCTAGGGGTTAAGTCAAAACAAACTTCAATTTCATTTGAGAACGTTTTGCAACTTTGGATAGAGGGCTACTAAGGGGTTTATAAGTAAAGATAAAGTTCAAGAAATGGAAGGAGGGTTCTGGGCAACTTTGGGTGAAAGAGTAAGGGCAAAGGGGCTTAGTAATTAGAATCCTCAAACGATAAACCAAAAAACCAAAAGGGAGTAACTAGAAAACCATAATTGAATAATTAAAATCCATTTCAAATGGGGATCCATAATTCAAGAGGTTTTTCAAGGTGTCACAAATGCATAGAGACAATAATCACAAAAATAAAAACAATTACAAAGCCATAAGAGTCTAGAAGTGATGTACACATGAATTTAGAAAGTGATAAAACAAGACTAAAAAGAAACAATTATAACCCAGGAAAGAATATCACAAATCTAGATGGATAATTAAAAAAGTTTAGAGAGAAAGTTAGGTTTGCTTTGGGTTAAGGGGATCTAGAGGCTTTGAAGTCCATATATAGACTACTAATGAACAAAAAAATTATGAAGTGGGCTTGTGTGGGTCTATAGTTCATGAATCTAGAGAAATAATGTTAGGTTTTCATGCATTTATAGAAAAAAACTATAAAAAAAAATTCTTAAAAATCCAAAAGGGCAATCATTAAAGATGATTTGCAACAAGATGGTTACAACAAGAATTAAAGAATCAAAAGAGAAATTTAAATTGGTTTCTCTTTAAGCTTCCTTTCATAATAAAAGTTGGACTTTTCTTTTTTGAAAAGCTACAACCAAAGGAAAATATACAATCCCAAAGACAAAATCCATAATTAGGCTTTAGAGAGGAAATCCAAAGAAAGAGTTTTACAATATGAACCAGAGAAGGAAGGAATCTAGAAAACGAAAAACTTGGATTGTAAGAATTTAAAGGTTTTTGGCACAAATGCAAGTCAAAGGAATGCTTGAAAAATTCACAAATGTCTATTGATAAATGAGAAGATACATGTTCACAAAAGCAAAACACAAAATAAAACACAAAATTTCAATAGTTTCAATAATTAAAAGTGAGAATAATTACAAACTAATACAAGAGTCTCACTAGAATTTGCAAATTGAAATACATGTACATACAAATTGCAACCTACATTTATTTTCATCTTCATGGATATGCACTTGAAGGATTTTGTTCTTCACTTCACATCTCACTTTTCTTTCTCCCCTTACTTTCACCTTTTTCTTTCCTTTCTTTGATTTTTCACTCTTCCTATTTTTCTATGTCACTTCTTTTATGCATTTTCTAAACATTGCTAGAACTCCAAACTTTCCTAAAATCATTTAGAGGTTCACAAGGTTTCTTTAACTCAAG
>Ga0209208_10012536_pt1 | contig 10722 bp, 10 predicted proteins | sample S1TSphfallax_3_FD_187694 | JGI IMG/M metagenome (GOLD analysis project Ga0209208, IMG submission 187694) | Host-associated microbial communities from peat moss isolated from Minnesota, USA - S1T2_Fd - Sphagnum fallax MG (SPAdes) (version 2) | ecosystem: Host-associated > Plants > Peat moss >... | reverse complement strand
CATTCCACGCTTTTCTGGCAGAGACTTTTTCCAGCGCTCATCAGCACCTTCCTTGGCAATCTCACGTCTTTATTCTTCAGTCAAAGTCAAAGTCTCAGCATCTTGTGCCGGGCCGCCTTTCAGCTGCCCGGTGATGACGCGCCAGCCGAGTTCAACACGGCGATGAAGCTGGCGCTTGAATCTTATTTCAACGCAGCGATGGTTTGCCAGCCTAAAGTGGAGTGAAAAATGCTGGCAGGTACGCCATGTCAGGTTTTCAAAATAGGGAGATTAAACCTATATAATTTAGATAGGAGTGAAGCTGACCCAAGCCCGCAGGTCTCTGGCCTTCGACCGTTCAATCGTAACTCCGGCCAAACTCTCTTTCACTTTTAAGCTTTAATTCGATCCGCCCGGCTTCGCGCTGGCTCCCAGATAAATGTTTGGCAAGGAGCGGCCGCCGGGAAAAGTTGGAAGCCTCACACGCGTGGAACGGAACACGACATCCACCCCGTCATTATCCGCCTCGCAATAGCGGGTCTAATGGGTTGGGTGGAGTGGCGCTGCCATTCACATTTTATTCTTCGCGGAGGAGCGAAAAACGCCTGAAACCAAGAGTCATAAAAAGGCGCCAAAGACTCAACGCGCGCTTCGCGTGCAGTATGGTGCTTTGCCTTATCGCTTAGGAGAAAGCGGTGCACTGGAATTTCTTCTGGTCACGACGCGCGAAAGCGGGCGCTGGATCATTCCCAAGGGCGGCCCAATCAAAGGCTTGAAACCGTCAAAATCCGCAGCACAGGAAGCGTTTGAGGAGGCTGGCATACGCGGAACGATCGGCGCGAAGCCGCTCGGCGTTTTCACCTTCGACAAGAACATGCGCGAGACCGGTCTAACGGTGCCTTGCGAGGTGCGCGTCTATCCACTGCCGGTCAAGCGGCAATACAAAATCTATCCCGAGGTATCGGAACGCATGGCCCGCTGGTTCAACGCGCAGGACACGCTCGATGCGCTCAAAGACGCCGGGCTTCGAGAGATTATCGAGCTATTTGTTGCGAGGCTTACAGCGCGAAGAAAGCCCGCCAAGCGGCAACGCCGACGCATCTCGGCCGCGTAATATCATCGGTATTGTTCAAGTTGATCACATAGTTTGGAAGCGATTTGATAAAAGGAAGCTCTGGCTTTGCCATAAGTGAGGTTGAGGAGCGGTTCAAATCGCCGGGCGTGGCAAAGCAAGCCCGGCGGATGCATTTGCGGGTGCTGATTTCGATCTGGCAACGGTAAGATAAGACGACTCAAGCCACTAGGTGCGAGACACATGATGTGCGCTTCGGGAATTGATAATCTCAAGAAAGCGGTCGCGAATTTTTGCGAATAATCCAGGCGGGATCATCCCATAAGCGACGGAAGCATCGCTTGCGCCGGGCAACCGGCGAAGATCGGGGCCGGGCCATACAAATTCATTCCATTCTGACAGCACCACCCAGGAACGCGCATCGTCAAGTTGGAGCCGCTGCTTGACCTTGGCGGGAATTTCGATCGCCAAGGAAGCGTGATCGGGCGGACTATGGGTTATTGGCAGGACGAGAACCCGCGTATCGCCATTTTCATCGGCATGGAGAGCGGCGATGATCGCGCAGGGGCGATCTTTTTGGCCTTCATCGCGGCCTTCAAGATGCTCGCGATACCACAAATAGCTGTAACGGATAACGAGACCTGGAATGGGGATTGGAAGGGTCACAATCACTCGAGATCGGCGTCAAGATGGACGAACTCTTCCGGGACTTTGGCTTGGCGAACGGCTTCAACCCATTCTTCGGGTAGTTCAGTGGACAGCCCGACATGGCGGTCGCGCCGCTTGAGCCGCGTCCATTCTTCGGCCGACATCACGACAAGAGAGTCACGCCCATGCTTGGTGATGATGACGGGCTCGCTCCGAGCTTTATCGCTCAACATGCCGAATGCCTGCTGGAATTCGCTGGCAGTGACTTTGGTTTGCACGGGCACCTCAAATTATCCAATTTCCTTATTATAGCTAAATTGGATAATTTTTCAAGCTTAAAGGAGATAGGCTTGGCTTTATAAAGCTGTGAAATCAGAGAAATAGGCACCGTTCGTTCTTAATGATAAGCTTGCAATTGGACAAAGCAAGAACACCATCTGCTGGTGTCTGAAAACTCTCTGAAACCCTCCCAGTGTAAAATCGCACCTGAGTCTGACCCCATCCTTGGAATAGTCCAACATATTGATTTTAATATCAAAAATAGAAACCGAAGGGGTCAAGTTTCGCGCGAGACTTGGCCCCACGGACGGATACAAATTCTGTTTTTTTCAGATACATAGGACTGTTTTTCAGAGGGGTCACAATTCGGAGTGATTTCACACCCTCGTGAAGAAGGCGACTGACCGTCACCGCCTCAAACTTCGCGCGCGAAGCGTTTCGATCCACGCCCTCGTGAAGAAGGCGACTCCGCACAGAAGCTCGTAAGGGGCGGCCAAGCGGCGCATCTTCCGGAGGAACCACCGCATGGCCGATGTCGAAGGTGCTCGAAAGGTTTCTCGATAGCGAGCGGAAAGTGAATGGCAACGATAGCGCTCTATCCGATGCCGCTCCGATCGTAACCTTCGCGATCAAGCTGCTGGACGACCCGGTTATGGCGGCGCTCACCGGGGAGCAGCTTCTCACACTCAAAGAAGAAATGGCAGAAATTCCGGCGTTGAAAGGATTTTTGTCAGCGGAACGTGATCTTTATTTTCGCTATTCTGAAGCTAAGAAAAATGGCTTCAAGCGCATCATTGATGGCAAGGAAATTAAGCTCACGCGGGTTAGCAAGGCCACGCTGAAAAGCCGCTACAGAGTCGGATTGAGAAGATTCTTCGGATGGGCCATCGAAAATAAATTCGCGCAAGGGCCAGTCCCTGAATTTTCCTTCACCACGGTCAACAATCCTGGCAAGGCGAAGCGGGATGCTTTCCGGCATGCAATGGGGGGGCGACCCCGGAATCCTGGAAAGCCTATACCTCGAAATACGTCAAAATAAATCCAGCGTTTCCCACCTTGTGTTGAAAGCTGGAACGGTCTTAGCCAATGTAGATATTGTTCCGGAGCACAAACTGCGTTTGACGCGCTTCTACAAAGAATGGCTTCAGCCACAAGGTTTTGTCGACACGATCGGAGCCGTTCCCGAAAAATCTTAGACAAGTTGCTCCATCTTCGCAATTTTGCGCAACGCGGAGCAAGGAATCGTCGATGAAGCGTCACGTCAGCGCATGGCGCTGCTCATTCCCCACATCCAGCGCGCGATCCTGATTGGTAAGACCCTCGAATTGAAAAATGTGGCGAACGAAGATTTCGCCATGACGCTCGATGCTTTGTCCACCGCCGTGTATCTCTTAAGTGAAACCCGCGAATTCTGCACGCCAACCAAAGCGCAATAGGCTTACGCCAGGCTGATACCATCCTGACCGCCGCGGGCACTGCGTTTCAAGCTCGAGATCCAAGCCATGATGCTCAACTGCGAACCATCATTCCGGATATAACGGCGCATAACATAGCCAAAAGCAGCAAGGCGATGGCAGTCGAGCTCACCGCGACTGAGGGGGAGCGTTACGTTGCCCATGCCTGCCGCTAGGGTTAGGCACCAGAGGATGGGTGAGAAGGTGCCACGGCGCAGCGTTCGCAGTCTTCATTCACCAAGCAGCTTTATGGCGTCCAACTCTGGTAGAGTGCGTGGCGGAGCGGTTTCAACTGACCCCGGCGAAAACCCGGGTCCTATTCACCCTCCTCGAAGTAGGCGGGGTGCCAGAAGCCGCGCCGGTGCTGGGCGTATCTAAAGACACTGTTCGTCGCATCTTAAACAGATCTTTCGAAAGACCGGCACCAACCGCCAGGCCGATCTCGTGAAGCTCCTCGCGGAATTCGCAAATAGCTCCCTTTAAGAAGGCTGGCCGCGGTTCGGTGGGCTTTGAGGTGCGTCGCATCGATCATCAGTCGCTCCGTACCATCCGGCCTTTTTGCCAGTTCCATGAATATCCGGTTGAACACGCCCAGGCGGCTCCAGCGAACAATCCGGTTTACAAGGTCTTGTGCGGACCATAGGCCGCGGGCGCGTATTTCCATTGCAGCCCGTTGCGGATCACATACATGATCCCGCTTATAACTCGCCGTTCATCGCCTAAGATGGCGATGATTTATCTATTTGATCAGATGCCGTCCTGATTTCTAACCCTTTTGCAAAAACATCGATCGAAGCTTCAATCGCATTCATAATGTCGAGCGGGCGGCGCTCTTCGAAAAGCCCCTGCCAAATATGACATAGAACGACCGGGGCCATCATGAATTGCGGAAAATTCTGAATAGCCGCGGCCCGGAATTCACCGCGATCGACCCCATATTGAAGAATATCCCCCATAGCTTTGAGCGCAGGGCCGAGAACCTCGACATACCAGCGATCGACGACGGCTGGAAAGCGATGGCCTTCGGTCAGAATGATCCGCGTGATGCCGCAGCCGCGCGAATCATCGATCATATGCTTGGCTGCGAAAAGAAGATGGCGGCGTAACATCTCAATCGCCGGACCTTCTGGATGCTCCAGGAGCGCGGCAAGATGCTGGAAAACTGGCTCTGTCTGCTCTTTGACGGTCGCTAGGAAAAGCTCCTCCTTGCTTTCGAAATAGACGTAAATTGTCCCTTTGGTGACTCCGGCGCGGTTCGCGATGTCATCAAGGCGCGTCGCAGTGAAGCCGTGCTCCGAGAAAACCTCTAAAGCGGCTTGCAGGATTTCCCTCGGCCGCTCCGCCTTGCGGCGGCGGCGTTCAACTTTTTCGATCATCGAGCCTCATATTATTGACTAACCAGTCAGTTAATAGTATGAGGATTCCCCAGTCCGCGCAACTCAGAGCGGACGGAAAGGCACCCATGGCAAGCCAAAAGCGGTTATTAGCGTCTGTTTTGACGCCTCAAATCATCCTTTTGCAGGCATTTTTCCTGGCGGCGCCGGCGCTTGGGTTCGCAGCGGAAGCAGTCCCCGCTGCCACATGCGGCCCGCGCTGCCCGCTCGTTAATGTCGTCATTGCAAAGCCTAGGATGTTCTCATCCAAAGTCAGTCTGACGGGAGGCATCCAACCCAAATTCCAAAGTGAAATCGCGTTCCGCATCAATGGCAAAATGACCGAGCGCCTCGTGGAAATTGGCGATCATGTTACGGGTGACCAGGTCTTAGCGAGGCTCGACCCGCACGAGCAGCAGGCCAATTTGGATACAGCGCAAGCGACGCTGGCTTCCGCGCAGGCGCTTCTAGCCCAAGCCAAAGTGACCTTCGAACGTCAAGATACTCTGCTTAAAAACGGCTACACAACGCGTACGAGTTTTGATCAAGCGCAACAGCAATTGCGCAGCCAGCAAGCTTCCGTCGACTCGGCCATAGCCGCGCTCGGCGATGCGCGCGAACAGTTCGGATATACCGATCTCAAGAGCGACGTCGCGGGTATTGTTACAGCGCGCAATGCCGAAGCTGGGCAAGTCATACAAGCTGGCCAGACCGTCTTTACGATAGCGCAGGATGGCGCGCGCGACGCGGTGTTTGAAGTCTATGAAGCCTTGCTGATCGATCCGCCGGCGGGCGACAAAGTTCAAATTGCACTGCAATCTGACCCGCTCGTGCGGACAACGGGAAATGTGCGCGAGATATCGCCGACCGTCGATTCATCTTCTGGCACGGTTCGCGTAAAGGTCGGGCTCGATACCGTCCCTGGCCAGATGACGCTTGGAGCAGCGGTTGTCGCTTCAGGCGAGTTTAAGCCGCGCAGTGCCATTGTACTGCCGCGCAGCGCTTTGTTTCGTTGGGATAATGCGCCAGCGGTCTGGAAGCTTGATCCAAAAACCAGCACGGTCGAACCGCATACGGTTACGATCGGCCGCTTTGATGGTGAAGACATCATTCTCACGTCTGGTGTCGAGACGGGCGACAGCGTGGTCAGCGCCGGTATTCAGTTTCTTTATCCGGGCGAGATTGTTGAAACGGCTCAACCGGACCCGCATTCATGAACACCAAAAGTCTGGCTCTGATCAGCGTTCTCCCCCTCTTTCTTCTTTGCGCATGCAAAGAAGAAGCTTTGCCTCCGGTGCCTGCGCGGCCCCTGCTGACGATGAAAATCACGCCGGTCACGACAGAGATTTTCGGACCCTTCGCCAGCACAGTTGAGGCGCGATATCAGACGCAGCTCGGTTTCCAGACATCCGGCCGGATGATCGCTCGCGACGCTTACGTCGGCGATTTTGTTCATCAAGGCCAGCGGCTCGCCGCGCTTGATCCAGTGTTAGCGCTCTTCGCTCTGACGCGCGCCAAGGCAGATGTCGAAGATGCCAAAGCGCAGCTCGTGAATAATCAAGGTGTCGAGGCGCGCCAGCGTCTGCTCGAAGCCGGAGGCAATGTTGCCCAGGCGACACTTGATTCAGCGGTCGCCAGTCTCGCGACGGCGAAAGCGCGGCTGGATCAAAGCCAGGCCGCTCTCCATACAGCTGAGGATCAGATGGGCTATACCGAACTCCATGCCAATTTTGATGGCGTGATTACGGCGTGGACAGCGGAAATTGGTCAGTTCATTTCGAACGGCCAGGCTGTTGTCACACTCGCACAGCCGGGCATACGTGACGCGGTCGCCGATATTCCAGACGATCTGATCTGGAAGGTACATACCGGGTCCGTCTTCACGGCTTCCCTTTTGGCGGCTCCGGCGATGACGGCTCAGGCAATCGTCCGCGAAATTGGCCCCTCCGCTGATACCGCGACAAGATCCCATCGTGTCCGGTTGACGCTTCAAAATCCTTCCGATGCTTTCCGCATCGGGGCAACGATTACCATCGCAGAGGAGCATCCGGTACCACCGCGCATTTTCGTGCCGGATACAGCGATCCTCGACGAAGACGGCAAACATTTCGTTTGGCGGCTTGAAACGGATAAAGCGCAAGTGGAACAGCGCGAGGTTTCGATCGCACGCAAAGACGGCGGCAATGTGCTGATCAGGACGGGCCTATCCGCCGGCGACAAGATCATCATAGCGGGCGTTCACAGCCTGAATGACCGACAGAGGGTCAAGAGCGAAGAAGGAATATTCACGGTTTCAGCAAAAGCTCAAGGCTCACATTCCAAGGGCATGCCCTTATGAAAAACTTCAACCTCTCGGAATGGTCGCTGAATCACCGGTCCTTTATCTGGTTCCTCATGATGATTTCGGCAATCGCAGGGATCATGGCCTATCGCAATCTCGGCCGGGAAGAAGATCCGCCTTTCTCCATCAAGACAATGGTCATCAATGCGGAATGGCCAGGCGCGACCGTTGGCGATACGATCGATGAAATCACCGACCGGATTGAAAAAGAAGTCCAACAGGTCGATTCACTTGATTACACAAAAAGCTACACAACGCCTGGACGATCGACTGTCTTTGTCCAGTTCAAAGATACGACTGATCCGAAGAAACTACCGAACCTATTTTATCAGGTCCGTAAACATATTAATGATATTCGCGGCACGTTCCCGCAAAATGTGTCAAATATTTCCTTCAATGATGAATTCGGAGATGTCTTCGGAAATATCTACGCCTTCACAGCGGACGGCCTTTCGCTGCGCCAGCTGCGCGATTATGCGGAAGGTGTGCGCAGTGCCGTCTTACATGTGCCGAATATTGGTAAGACACAGCTTATAGGAACCCAGGATGAGACAATCTTCCTCGATTTTTCGATACGAAAAATCGCTGCTCTCGGGCTCGACCAGCAGGCACTTATAAAGACATTGCAGGCGCAAAATGCAATTGAGCCGTCGGGTGTTCTGCAGGCGGGCGGGGAACAAGTATCAATCCGCGTAGGCGGTCAGTTTAAATCCGAAGAAAGCCTCAAGGCGATCAATTTCCGGATCAATAACCGCTTCTTCCGCCTTTCAGATGTCGCAGATATCCATCGCGGTTATCCTGATCCGCCACAGCCTTTATTTCGATATAATGGCCAGCCTGCGATCGGGCTTGCCATAGCGATGCGCACCGGCAGCAATCTCTTGAATTTCGGTGAGGCCTTGAAGGCGAAGATGCGCGAGGTTGAGGCGGCGCTTCCTATCGGCGTTGGCGTTCATCTCGTATCTGATCAGCCCCGTATTGTCGAGGAAGCCGTCGGTGGGTTTACCGAAGCCTTCGTGGAAGCCGTAGCGATCGTCTTGCTCGTCAGCTTCGTCAGTCTGGGTGTCAGAGCCGGGCTTGTCGTGTCAATCACCATTCCCTTGGTTCTCGCGATTACATTCGTGATCCTCAATGTCATGGGGGTTACCCTCCAGCGTATATCCTTGGGGGCACTCATCATCGCTTTGGGTTTGCTCGTGGACGATGCGATGATCACGGTTGAAATGATGGTCGCCCGGCTTGAAATGGGTGACAGCAAGCTCTCCGCTGCGACCTTCGCCTTCACATCCACTGCTTTCCCGATGCTGACGGGAACGCTTGTGACTGTTGCTGGCTTTTTGCCCATAGGCTTCAACGGCAGCGGCGCCGGTGAATATACCTATAGTCTATTTGTGGTGATCGCAGCTTCATTGCTTGTGTCTTGGGTCGTCGCCGTGCTCTTCACGCCTTTGATCGGTGTGAAGCTTTTGCCGGCCTCTCTCAAGCACCACGGCGAAAAATCAAGCTGGGTGTCGCGCGTCTATCGCAAAATGCTTCTCCTCACCATGCGAGGACGCTGGATCACAGTCGGCACAACTCTGCTCTTGCTTGCTGTGTCGATTTTCGGGATGCGCTTCGTTCAGCAGCAGTTTTTTCCTTCGGCTGACAGGCCGGAAATACTGGTCGATCTGACCTTGCCGGAGATGAGCAGCATCGCCGAGACCAAACAGCAAATGGACAGGTTTGAAGCACGGCTCAAGGAAGAACCGGATATTGATAGCTGGAGCTCGTATGTCGGACAGGGGGCAATCCGCTTCTACCTGCCGCTCGATCAACAGCTCAACAATGATTTTTTTGGCCAGATCGTCATCAAGACGCGTTCACTCGCAGCCCGAGACCGGATCATGCCGATGCTCACGCTTTTCGGCCGCGAGAAATTTGTGGGAACAGATGTCTTTGTTCATCCGCTTGATCTTGGGCCTCCCGTTGGCAGGCCAATCCAATATCGCATCAGCGGGCCGGATCTTCAGGAAGTGCGCAAGCAGGCCCTCAAGCTCGCACGCATAGTCGATACCAATCAGCATATCGGCGTCCTGACTTTCGATTGGAACGAGCCGGGCGAAGTTTTGCGCGTCGATATACAACAGGATAAAGCCCGTCAGCTTGGGATTACGTCACAAGATACCGCTAACATTATAAATGGGATCGTGGGCGGCACGAATATCACGCAAGTCCCTGATCAGATCTATCTTGTCAATGTCATTGGACGCGCGTCCGCGGCGGAACGCAATTCGATGGATACGCTATCTAATCTTCAAGTGAATTTATCGAATGGGAGTTCCGTTCCTCTGCTCACGTTCGCAAAGGTCGGCTATGACCTCGAACAACCAATCGTTTGGCGGCGCGACAGGCTGCCGACCATTACGCTCCGCTCGACGATCCTTGACACAACACAACCGGCAACCATCGTCGAGGCGCTCAAACCTCAAATTGACAGCTTTGCGCAAACCTTGCCTGAAGGCTTCAATCTGGCGACAGGCGGTGCGGTTGAAGAAAGTGCGAAAGGCCAAGGCCCGATTGCTAATGTCGTTCCGGTAATGCTGCTCACCATGGCATTTTTGCTGATGGTTCAATTACAGAGTTTCGGAAAACTTCTGCTTGTGGTCAGTGTCGCGCCGCTTGGCATCATCGGCGTTGTCGCCGCTTTGCTGCCATCGGGCGCACCGCTCGGTTTCGTTGCGATCCTCGGCGTATTGGCACTGATCGGCATCATCATCCGGAACTCGGTTATCCTCGTCACGCAGATCGATGATTATCTGGCTGAAGGCCGGGCACCATGGGATGCAGTTGTCGAAGCGACTTGCCATCGTATGCGGCCAATCCTTCTGACGGCATCCGCCGCGTGTCTCAGCCTCATTCCCATTGCCCGCGAGGTGTTCTGGGGACCAATGGCCTATGCCATGATCGGCGGTATCCTCGCGGGGACTGTTTTAACACTGATCTTTCTGCCCTCACTCTATGTCTGTGCCTATCGGATCAAACCAGTGGCTAAGCATTTCGAGCATCGGTAATCTAACGCTTGAGCTCGTTAAACCGGTCCGAAGCGACAAGCTTGCCATTCAGAAAAAGCTGCCGCCATGTATAGAGCTGACCCGTATTGATCTCGTACCGCTCCGCCGCATCCGAAACACGGGCGCAAGGAGCAAAGGCCTCGTCGAGAATTACGATCTTCTGCTCCAGGGTTCAGGAACGCTTCGGCGCCATGCGGGCTATGATCTGCACACGCTGGCGAGAACCAGTTCTACGGCCTGTCGCAGGATCACTCACTTCCACTTCGATCTCGTTCGCCGCTGCGCTCCGCCACATAGCTCCTGAAATCGCGCCATCAAACACGGTAATGCAAGGCGGCCGTCAGGACCCGCTTACGATCTTGTCGCCGGCGAGGCGCAGGAATGTCAGACATCAACCGCCGAGTTCCGGCGCACCCGACTGGAGTCGAACCTGTGACTTGCGGCTTCGGAGACCGGCACTCTAACCCGCACTAATCCGGCGGCTTTCTAGTTAGTAAGCTATTACGATCGGCAAGAGCAGCGGCTC
>Ga0209208_10012534_pt1 | contig 10723 bp, 6 predicted proteins | sample S1TSphfallax_3_FD_187694 | JGI IMG/M metagenome (GOLD analysis project Ga0209208, IMG submission 187694) | Host-associated microbial communities from peat moss isolated from Minnesota, USA - S1T2_Fd - Sphagnum fallax MG (SPAdes) (version 2) | ecosystem: Host-associated > Plants > Peat moss >... | reverse complement strand
GTTGGAGCTCCGGGATGGGACTAGGAAGAATTGACAAGCTTCACTCACTCACACGGGCTTGCACACACAAGCCACACAAGGTGGTTAGTGCATAGTTGGAGCACATTTGGTGCTAGGACTAGCCACAAGCAACACGGACACATAAGACTCACCACGGCCCGGACTTGGGGGAAGCCACCACCTTCCCCCTTATAGTATACTCTGGACCTCTCCACAGGGCCCACATCCAAATGGCTTTTCTCTCCTGGGACTCCCGCAGGACTCTTGCGTGGGAGTCCCGAAATCCCGCCAGCTGGGACTCCCGGGACTTTGGAGCCCCATAACTTTGCGAGAAAAGCTTGAATCGAAGTGCGGTCTGAAGCAAAGTTGTAGCTCTCGTCGAGAGCTTTCCAACGGTATGTGGCACGTTGTTTGCAGACAAATAAATCGGGTCGATTCCCGACTTTTTCTGGTCGGGAGTCAAATTGGCAATTTGACTCCCGGCCCTTCTTTTGGCCCATAACTTGTATTTTAGATGTTTGAATGAGCAATGCGAGCCCATTTAGACATCTACGTTCCAAGAGCTTTCCAATGATATAAAAAATCCACAAGCCATTGAATTTTGACCCCTCAAATCGCTCTCTGAAATTTCGGGAGTCCACCGGGACTCCATCTCCCAAAGTGGGAGTTGCCTTGGGAGTGTGAGTGTTCACTCCCTCACACTCCCTTACACTTCCTTGCACTCATGGGAGTATGTGATGTGATTCCCGGGCTTCCTTTTGGCCCGCACCCTTGTATTGCCCTTGCTTTGATTCCCGGGTTTCCTTCTTCTTGGCTCGCAACCTTGCAACCCCTTTGCCTTGGTTGCAAGCCCAAAGCTAGGGTTACGACATCAAGGATTCAAGAATTTCAATTTGTGGATTCAAGATTATATGTCTTTGCATTATTGGACCCAACATTTTGTTTTCCTCATATTTAAACAATAGCATTATCTTGACCTACTTGTTCAAGGACTTAAGACTAAAAGTCTAGACATTGTTGGATTCATGACAACATATTAGGAACCTAAAAAGTAATTTGAGAAATGCAAGGACTAATGTAAGGACTTTAAAATGGATTTTGGATGAAACAATTTAAACCATAGACTAGTGCTTTGAATGAGAACTTACAAAGGTTTATGGTGTGATCATTCATCTATAATTAGTACATTTGTTTTGGGCTAAATTGAAGATTCAACAAATTCAAGGAGATTGGTGCATAAAGTAGAACTAAAAGAAAAGTTCTTGCAAAGGTATATGATATGAGTGTTGTTAATTAGTTCCTAAATCAATGTCTCCAATGGTTTTCAGGCAAAAAAATGTTTCAAGTTGTAAATGGCAAAACTAAGATTGCAAAAACTTGTAAATGTTTACATGGTCAATCATTTTCAATTCATCTTTCGCCTTTGACATGTTTCATCAAAGCACATGAAGGAGAGTAGCATGTAAGCATGCCTTTTTTAGTAATTACACTACATACTAATAAAAATATAGAAAAAATTATGTTATCTTTCAGTATTCCATTACTTTGTCACAAGTTCAATTCAAGTAGTCTACCTTATGACCAATCACCACCTATTAAGCTCGTCCTCATCTCTTTTTCATTTTGAGTGATTTAAAATGTTATGGTGTGCCACCTTGAGCTCTCCAATTCACCTTTGAACAACAAAGGCAAAAGGAATAACTATAAAGGAGCAAGAAGAGAAATAATTTGTCCACCATAATATTTGACCCTCACCTTACTTTGGAAGGTTATCTCTGATTCATTTCTTTATCTTTTTCAACAATGCAACTTTTTGTGGTTGTGCAAATAGTAGGGTGACAATTCCTCTTTGGGCGTGAAATTGAAAGGAACACTTTCCGTTAATTTGTAAACCTCTGAAACACTAAGTGTTCAATGACCGATATGGCTACCCTATGTCTTATTACTATGTTCTTACCACAAAAAACTACATAATTTCTTGGTAACATCCACACAATAATCATATAACAATTGTGTATATAAATTTTCTTCTAAATTAAATTACATATTTGGGCTCACATTTCTTGGTAGCATCAACACAATAAATTGATACAAGGATTACTTGTGTGAAAATTTTCCAAATTAAATTATATATTTGGGTTCAATTTTTTTGACCTAACATTAACATGATAAATTGATATAAGGATTACATGTGTGAAGTGTTTCCAATTAAATTATATATATGGGCTCAAATTTCTTGACGTAACATCAACACGATAAATTGATATAAGGATTACTTATGTGAAGTGTTTCCAAATTAAATTATATATTTGGGCTCAAATTTTCTTAACCTAACATCAACACAGTAATTTGATATAAAAATTACATGTGTGAAATGTTTCCAAATTAAATTATATATTTGGGTTCAAATTTCTTGGTAGCATTGATACTATAAACATATGATAGTTTGTTATGTAATATTTCCATGTTAAATTATATATTTGCTCATTCAATTTTCTTAGCAACATCAACATAGTAATCATATAGCAAATTTGTTGGCCTTTCCTACTAAGGCAAGGATATTGTGTTTAGATTCATTATAAAGTATAGTAGCTTAAGGGATTTTGCACCCTAGGTAACATGTTTACTTTTATATGATGATAATTTGGCTTGTGTTGAAACTTGAAATTAGTTATAAAGTTATAATATCTTGAAGGATTTTGGCTTCTTTTATAGATTTTTTTGAAGATTATATTTTCACGTGGTGAAATATTTGAGTTTCCATAATTCTTCTTTTGCCTTAAAATATTTTTTAATGCAAATGGCAAGGCCACAGTGTGACACACCCTTTATTATGTAAATTCTCCCATTAAATTATATATTTGGGTTCAAATTTCTTAGCAACATCAACATAATTATCATATAACAATTTTTTATTTAAATCATTGTTAATTTTTATGTTTGGGCCCAAATATTTTGGCAACACCAATTCAAATAATCATATAATAGTTTGGTATGTAAATTCATGTTAATTTATATATTCAAGCTCAAGTTTTTTGGTAGCATCAAATTATCATACAATGTTTGTTATTGTAAATGTTTGACTTGCTATAGATATGGGCTCATATTTCTTGGCAACAATGGAAAAAACGAGGTGCATTTTAAAACCTAGAAGCTATGGACTTGCAAAAAACTTCTTATGAAGATCCATGCTCACCCTACAAGCATAATGTTTGAATGGGTTAATGAAGTTCATGCATAATAAAATAACATTTAACTTCATTGAGAATACCGACTTTAACTTAAAGTTTCAACTACATGTGCATAAAGATGGATAATGATATGGACTAACATTAGCATGTTCAAAATATGACACACCATGCATGTAAATTGATGTGTACATTCAAAGCAAGGAGGCAAACTTTCTTACGTACAAAATTGACTCACATGTTGTATTGCACCAAATCTTTGTCAAATTACCTATTGTTCATATTCCAGGGGTGCATACAAAATTGAACATTATTAAACTTCCTCAAAATCACATTCAAACAAGATAGATCATGTTAAATCTAGAAAGTATTTACTTTTCATATAACCATGTGAAAGAAATGAAAAAAAATTAGATATACAAAGTGTGACAAAAATGAAAGCAAAAAATGGAATTTCTCAACTTACTTTCATGAATAATTATGTCAAGCTTTCAAACCTATCATAATTAGAGTTTGGAACTCCAATTTAAGGTCAAGAAAATCACTATAATACCCAAGGCATATATGATTTTGCAATAATAGACTGATTGTCCAAGTTTCCCCTTCAATTCTGTAGCTTGCACTACAATATAGTAATTCCCCAATTTAATTTTCCATGGAAACCAATGACAAAATGGGTTCTGATTAATAACATATTATCATAAACCTTTGCAAGCTTTTCTTCAATTGTGTTTTTACATGTATAATACAATAGAATTTTCATTTAAAAAATAAATGGTAAGCTTTCAAATTACCATTCATAGTAAAAGAATCTTTGAACAAACCCACAAAAATTAGTGTAAAACAACTAGCTAAAATTAAACAAGTTGAAATTGTAAAATGGGGACAGAAAGACAAATGAAAAAAGACACAATTGAAAACCTTACGTTTTATTGACACCTATGATCTTTTTGGCCTAGGTTAGTTGAACTCCATATGCTTTGTTGGGTTCTCCATCCTCTTTGGACCACCAAACCCTAAACAACCCACCCAAGTTACATTAACACTATTTGTAATGGGATCATGATTGAAAGTAAGCCATCTTGAAAGTGCAACCTATTTAGAAGGCATGTTGGAAGAGATGGCATCTAACTTAACATCTCCATTTCAATCCTTGACCTCCATCAATTATGTATTCTAACTCCTATTCCAACACCTCTAGGATATGAAACTACAAAAAGCAAATCAAATGATCATATAAACCATCTAGATTAAAATGCAAATTACTAAAAGAAAGAGAAAATTGAACATTTATTACCATCAAGAATATGATTCTCTATTGTCATCTTCATTGTCTTCATCGTTGCTCTCCTACTCACTAAAATTGTAATCATCAAGTACTCCTTTAACTTCTCATAGCTACTTTGCATAAGGCTATACATAGTGAAGTCACCCTTTTTGCAATGTGATTTATGTATCATAGGAAACTTGGAGGCCACGACAAGGTGCGAATAGATGAATGCCAACCCCTAATCTTTGACTAGAACAAAGGAGGTCTTTGCCCATCCACTTTGCTTGTAATACTTGCCAATCACAATTTCATCTCCCACTTCAACATATTGTTGCCAATCATCTAGCCCTACATCAAATACTACAATGTGCAATTGTTTTAAAAACTTCAAAATGTAAAAGTCATCCCTTCTTCAATTCATGCCTTTGCCCTTATTGCAAAATTATCACCAACCTCCAAATTTGCAACTAAGCCGGTCCTTTTGCTTCCCATACTCCAAGTTAAATCATCTAGCTCCATGTCACACAAAACATCAAATGTGTCACATCACTTTCAAGTGACCAACTTCGAAGGCTTGACGTAATCTATGGACACACAAACACCTAGTGTTCCATTAATACAATGGCCACAAAAGCAAGAAAAATCCTTAACTTGCAAAAGGACATTGTTGTGATGACTCATTGAGCGGATTGAATACATGCTATGAAAACCAATGATTTTCCTACAATCGAACCCATGATTTCTATTTACATCCCCAACCTTGATTTCCAAAAACGCTTGTTGTAATTGTTGTTTAGTTGTTACATAGGCATCATGAGGCAGTGACATGATGGCTCTCAAAAAATTAGCCACATCTGTTGAATTATTAGGAAGGATTACTCCATTTGCCTTCAATTGCGCTTTTTGAATAACTTGTTTCAAACAAGCTCCAACCCCATCATGAAGGCCTTTCCCATGCCATGTCCCCCAATAGTGCCACTCCATGGCACATCCAAATGGCAAGCCCTCACATGTGGTCAAGCTTGGGTACTTGGTTACATGAAATCGATTTATGGCTCCCTTGAACTATGAGACACACCCATCATTCTAGACAATATGCTTCTTGGGATAGAAGCCCTTACTAGTTAAATGACCCCAATGTAGGTTAAAACATTTTTGGACAACAAATTATCATGTTTCTTATCATCAGAACAATAGTATGGTATTTGGCAATTAATTGACAACTCTTGGGATCATTTTGATTATAATTTGGATTCACCATGTATGTGATATGCACCAAAATAGTCATTTTAAAGTTGTACCAATGTTGTTTTTGTACTTCATTTTGCTTTTCAAAGTTATAATTTTTTGCAAAATCTATTAAAGACATTGTTTCACCCTCTTTCATTTCTCGAGACATATAAGCTACATCTTGCCACTTTGCCACTTGGTCATGCATCACAGAATAAATAAATTTAAGTGTAACATATGCAACAAACATTTTGGGCCTTGTCACCTTTGTTTCCAACCTTGTGACTTCTTTTCATTCCCCATTTATAGTCTTTCCAGCCAAAACTTTCTCAAACTTCCACCATTCCACAACATTGTTCATAGTAGGTTGCAATTTTTTTTCACAAAGTGGCAAATAATGGAATCCACAAAATTGACATCTTCCTTGCACACATTCTAGTTTGAAAAACAAAACATTTGAAAGTTTTGGAGATAAGTATAACTCCCATAGACTAGAACTCCTTTTGTACACATGATGGTGAGCTTGGTGAGTTAAACTCCTAACTACAACACCATTAGGAGGGTTAGAACATACATTGTCATAGCCACACATACAAGGCTCATTGGTTGAATCCAAATGCATATGGGCTACCTTCATATTATTGAAGCTTGACTTGATTTATGCTATTTCTTGGTGATAACAACAACAACATGAATTGAAGTCCTCTGGCTTTCACACAAAATATGGCTTCAATTTTTTGAAAGTAGTAAAACCCACATGAGCTTGTGGGTGTACAACTTTGAATTTAGTGTAGAAATCTAGCTACAACACATAACATTCAACATGTTAAGTGACATCAAATGATTCCTAAGATTTAATAATATTGGATTGAGCCTTATATGTTTATATACCACTTGAATCAAGACTATATACATGTTTCCAAGTTTATATGCACAAGTATGAGGACTAGATGTCCTTTTATTGATGGACCCAAAACTAATGTTCTTGATGTTTATTTAGTAATTTCAATCAAAACCTAGTTCAAGGACTCAAGACTTTCAATCTATGGACTTAGGACTATATGTCCTTACATTGCTAGACCCAACATTTTTTGTTATTAACATTTAAACAATAGCATTATCAACCTACTTGTTCAAAGACTTAGGACTATAAGTTTGGACATTGTTGGATTCATGACAACATATTAGGAATCTACAAAAGTAATTCAACGAATGCAAGGACTAATAATAGGACTTTAAGACTATACAAGAATACTTTGACAAATGGAAGGACTAATAATAGGACTTTACAACTATAGAAGAGTACTTTGAAAAATGCAAGGACTAAACCCATGACTATAACAATATGAAGGACTCACATTAAAAGGTTTAAAGGTCTAACAAGACTAAGGATGAAATTTCTAGACTTTGAAAGATTCTAAACAAAGATAAAAAAACAATCCAAGATTTAGAGATCATATTCAAGGAAAGGAGGATTGAGGAAATAAATATTTAAACATTGTACGAATTAGACTAATACAATACTCAAATCCTTATTTGATATGTATAGACATTCTAACATGAAAATGTGTAAGTTAGGATACTTTGAGGTAATAAACAACAACCAATAAGATCTACACACAATATTTCCACATACAATATAAGTAAACTTAAGGAATTAGTGGTCACTCAAATGTTCAAGACTTCAAACATTAAACAAATAATATCTACACATAGATCTCTAAGTAAGCAATTTAGGTAAATAGTCATTTGAATGTCAAACATATGACAACTCATGAAGACACAAATTCTAAACATACGACAACATGACAATTTGAAAAAGATGTGATAAGTAATAAAAACATTGGGAAACACAATCACATGAATAAGTTATAGGATCTTACCTTTTTGAATATAAAATCAATGGTGGACAAACATGTAGTTCCAATAACTAATTTACCCTAAACTTGTTCCTTGAACATAAATTGTTCTAGGTTTAAAAGTTTGGATTCAAAGCAAATAAGCTCAAACACTAAAACAAAAATTGTTTTAAACATATGAAAACATGCAACATGATTATCCTCGAACTAAACCATGATGATATGATAAGCAATAAAAAGTGTGAAAACACATTAAATTATAAGAAGTTACCTTTTTGAGTATAAAATCAAAGGTCAAAACATGAAGCTCTAGTAATTGAAATCCTAAACTTGTTTTTTGAACAAAATTTGTTATGGGATGAAAAGCTTGGATTCAAAACAATAAGTTCAAAAAAGAATTGTAGCAAATTGCAAGAAAATTGTGATAGGATTGCATTACCTAGCTTTTTTGAGAATATATCAACTTTTTTCATTGATGCATCCTATGAACTATTATCTTGTTCACAGTCAAATAACGTTTTCCAGCTTGCAAACAATTTAAACCACTAGATGACACCGCAATAACTTTAGCAACATTACAAACCACATATTTGTCTTTCTTGATACCATACTTTAGGCCACTCCAAGCATTAGATATGCTATCGCAAATTGTGGCACATTGTTACAATTGTTTATGGTTTTGAAAAAACTCAAGCAAAAGAGGATGTAGGCATGGTAGACACCATAACTTTTCCATCACAATCTTTTGAAATTCTATAGTTTTTGGGTTTAACATATCCAAAACAATGGAAGCTATTTCTTTCGCAAAGATGTGTGCGGCCTTGTCAAAACTTGTATTGGTGCACTACATTCTAGAAAGGGAATGCAAGTTTTTGTGAATGCCCAAAATCTAGGAAGGGGAGCAATGTTGTCCAAGTTTGCCATAGCCATCTTTCTTTGCCTTTGCCTAGAACGTGTTTTTTTAGCAACAATGACTTTTTTTGCCTTTGCAATCCTCCTTGAAGCCTTTTTAGGAATAGACCTATTGCAATTATTGCCCATGATAATGCCAAAAAAAACCTTTAAAAAAAAATGTTAAACACAATACAACACTAGAGATTTGAAATGTAATTGTAAGCAATTGAGTTCCAAAAAATCAGACAAACAACAAATGTGAGTTGCAAAATGTTGATGGACAACAAGGAAGCTTAGGACATAGCAAACATGGTGTTCTACAATTGTGGGAGACAATGAAGCTCAATTGCATGATCAAAACATTTCCAAAGTGAAGGTCAAAATGTTCTCAATTCACATATGTGCAATTAAAAGTGATTTTTAATGGATGGTAGGATGAACTTTGATTTTTGTTTTCTCCCTCCAAACATGGGTGCACACGAAATCATGACATATTGTGCATAAATCATTGATTGATTAGTCCATGCCACATAATCAAATGCACTTGAAAAAAATTAATGTTTATTATTTAATTTTTTACATGTGGTTTTAGCTTACATCTAGATTGTTTCAAGGTGCTTTACATAATATTAAACAAATGCCATTTGATAGTCCTTTTGCTTGTAGCCATAAAATTCTTGAATATTCATTTTCTAATCACCTTAGCATGTGATTTCTACCAAGTTAACCTATCTTATGTTCAAATTTAGTCCCATTTAACATACTTGGCCTAGTCCATATGCTTCCTTTATCATGTTGCAAGGACTAGTGACTATGAATGTGGTAACTATAAAGGACTAGAAAGGACAATGAGTTGTGCATCAAATTTTTAAATTAAACTATCTATGTGTCCATTCCAACTCATAGGGATAATTAGTTATTCCAACTTTAACATATTAAAAATTAAAAATATTTTGTGCATAGTTGAATTTTGTGAGTTGTAATCCTTTGCATTGTAACAATCCTTTTTGGGTACCCTAATCATGATTGTAGCGAATGGCCATTTCTTGTCAATGTGATACCATTGCACATATTAGGAACATAATGTTTATGACCATGGTTGGGTTATGTGTTGCCATTCAAAATCTATTACCACCATCAAATTTTGAAGGGCTTCAAGTTCTACATCCACTACAAATAATCCTATCCATTCCAACCCATGCATTTGTGACTTTTGTTCAAATCAACTATTTTTGCAACTTTAAATACCATTGTCCTTCGTGGCACTCAGTAAAAATGACTAATAGTTGCATAAATGACTACAAAGTGGTTTGTAATTGCATATGCAATTTATATTTGCAACTAATTTTGATTTGGATGAAAATGAAAATGAAAAATACATTTATATCATCCATTTTTAATGGCATCCCAAAATAGATGAAAATATAATTATTTTTGCAACTTGGAAGGTAATTCAAGGCCCATTGGATATCACGTGGCAACTTTTCAACTTGATTTGTGATTATAAATGTTAATCACAAATGCACATGTAATCAAATGTGAAAAAAATTGAGTTGGCCAATGAAATTGCTAGATTTAGTGGTATAATTTTTTTCAATGAATTATTAAATGTGTGGTAGGGTTTGGTGGGTTTGTGAAAAATTCAAAGGACCCATGGCGATTAATGGTAGAAATAAGGTTAATTAGTAGGTATTTTATCATATTGTTGATATGTGATAATTTTTTGTATTAATTATTTAATTAATTAAACTATGTAATTGATTTATTAAATAGGTTAGGGTTTAGGTAGTAAGTGTAATTAAATAATTAGATAGGCTATGCAATTAATGTATTACATAGGCAATAACTAGGACAAGTACTAAATAGCAAGTCAGTTGTATCTATGTGGGTTAAGTAATGAGTATTTTATCATGTCAATATATGTGATATTTGTTGGATTTATTATTATATTAAGTAGGCAATGTGATTTATGACCCGTTTCATATCATACATTTAAATTAAATTTCTGGGGTATAATTATGATTTATTATAAGAAAAATTATATAATATAGTTTTAAAATTAAATAAATGTTTTAAGAAAAAAAATTTGAGGTAAATTTTTTATTATAATTTAAAATAAAACTTAAGGTATTTTATGTGTAAAAATAATTAAAAAAATTAATTCCATAAAATCCATTAATTATATGGCATTAATCAATATTTAAAAATCATATTTATTATTAAAATAATATTTTAATCATAAATATAGTTAATAAAAATTATAATTTATTTATAATTTATTT
>Ga0209208_10012532_pt1 | contig 10723 bp, 11 predicted proteins | sample S1TSphfallax_3_FD_187694 | JGI IMG/M metagenome (GOLD analysis project Ga0209208, IMG submission 187694) | Host-associated microbial communities from peat moss isolated from Minnesota, USA - S1T2_Fd - Sphagnum fallax MG (SPAdes) (version 2) | ecosystem: Host-associated > Plants > Peat moss >... | reverse complement strand
GACATGATTTCTATATATATATATATATATATATATATAATTTATTTCATAACATGTTGATAAAATTGTTGTGCCCTAACAGGCAAAAGCATGCAATCCAAAAATGGTCTGTAAAGCCCTCTTTTCAGTACTACTAAGAAATTTTTGTATAATAATCATAAGACCTCCAAATATGGGTCATAGAGTGCACACAATAGTCAACTCATTGTTGGCATGATTTCTCATCACAGGCTGATCTTGTGGTGGATTTCAGAAGAATCACAGTAGTTTGCTCATCACCCATCATCAATCATGATGCGGTGTTACATCCTCATCTGTGAAGGAGTTGTCTTCATAATAAGGTGAGTATGAGGAGGAGTCTTCTTCATAATCGGGTGAGTTTGAGTTCTATCCTTCATAATCAGGTGAGTTTCCATCAGAATTGGATACAGATGACCGTTTGGCAACATTATCGGAATGTGGCATTTCCTTGCTGATCACAGGCACATCGTAAGATGCATCAACAGCGTCAATGTGGTCAGGACGGTCCTTGCGTGGGCTAGTAGCTGATGCATATGCAATCATCTGCCATGGAACTGTCATCCCCTGCATCTCAATCTCCCTCACAACCTCAACATGCAAGCCTGGACGCCGTGCCAATGCTTTCACCCCTTCCAAACTTACAGGGCAGTCTTGTACCCACAGATATTTCAAACATGGACATCCCTGAGCTAATGCCATCATACCTGGTCAGACAAAACATCCAGGCCAAACATTAAACATCAAAATTCCAATACAAGAGAACACAGTTTTGTTCCTCACCAGTACAGTTCCAACAAAACAATAGCAGAGGAAACCTATCGTCTCTTAACAAATGGAAGAAGAGAGATTCAAGGCTCCGAACTTTAACATTAAACAGAGCTAGTGCACATAGAGAGTTTTTGGTCATGCTGAAAGTCAGAACAAATAGACAAAAGAAGAGATTTTGCAGTACGAAAACAACTCAGTAACTTCATTGCTGGTAGGAGGATGAGGACAAGGAGAAGAAGACTCACTTGCATCAGTAAACATGCAATGTAGAAGCTCCAGCTTGCGGAGCTGGAGACATCCCATAGCAATGTATGAGAGGCTTTCACCACTTCCATTCCCACAATTGGTGAGTGTGATCATACGAAGGTTGGTGCCGTACTTGCCAACATAACGGATGCCATCCTCAGTCACCACCACATTTGACAAGCCGAATTTGTTGCAGAAGCAAAGTGCCAGTCTGCGAACCTTGGGGCACCCTTGCAGGAGTGCTCTAATACCTTCATTCAATGTGTTGTTCCCGTCCAGGTGAACTACCTGCCCAGTTTAACAATCATTAGAGACAATCAAACATTCAGCCAGAGCTGGCACTGACACTTGCAAAAATGAGAAATGTACCACTTAAGATCCCCGACAAGATCTACTGAATTTATGCAAAGAATGTGATGATGGGTTTAGGGTTTTATCAGAACTGCTGTGCTCTCCTTCCTTGTTGGTATCATACTTTGCATACAGTACAGAGAATTTATAAGTGAAGCAACAATCAATTGAGACCAGAGGCCCGGAAGAAGCTTCATTCAGGAAGGAAGAGAGTAGCAGACCGGGTGAGATGCATGATATTTCTGGACATGGCAAAGTCGTACATCAGTGAGTCCAGGGCAGCTGAGAGCGAGTATCCCCATGGCTTCACTATTCATATCAGCTGAGTAGAAGATAAGTTTCTCCAGCAGATGGCAGCCAATGGCAACACCCACCAGCCCATGCTGGGTTATGAATCCCGCATTATCATGCAACACCACTAGCTTTCTCAGTTTATGACATGACCTGCCGACTACTCGCAGCCCCTCATCACCAATAATATCTGTCACCTGTGCCAGTGAGGAAAAAGAAACATTCAGGGAATTACAGGTACAAAAGAGATGTCATTATTGAAGGCCCAGTGAAGAAAGTAAAAGGGTGGGTGTGTTGGTGGGTACTCTACCTTGAGGTCATAAAGATTGACACAGCTGCTGATGAGGTCTGAGAGTTGAGATTCACCTAGCAAGGCATACGTGAGGTCAAGCCTTGTAAGGCGAGGAGCTATTGGCATGAGCATCATGACTGAGTCCTCATCCAAGTCCCACAGACCTGACATTTCTGTCAAATCCTTGCAGTTGCTCATGGCCGCTGCAATTCTTTTGCGATGCTCCACATTATGTGAGTGCAGTCTGTGTTGTATACACATGAAGAAAATATTTTTTTTGTCAAAAGAACAACAACATGTGTCTGTCTGTCACCCCCCACCCACAAAAGTTGCAAACAACACTAGAAATAAGCCAGCCAGCAGCAAAGAAAAGAAGAAAATGAAGAAGAACTTTATTTCTTTGACATGCCCAAAAAGATATGTATGTGTGATGATGGTGCAGTTGGGTTGCTGGGGTTAGGGTTTAGGGTTTAAACCCCATTCCCAAGCTTCGGACGCTGCTGGTACAAGCTTTGAGAAAGGGCAAGATCTGATCGATATTCATGGACTCGGAGATGCGGAGAGTATGGCAGCGTGCGGCCAGCTTCAACAAAACTCCGGTATCCAAGTCTTGGATCTCCACAAGCGTCATGTCCAGAAACTGGAGCGATCCTGCCCTTTCTGCAAGCATAGAAAGCCAATGCGTCGAAGAAGACCCAGTTGCAGTTGCTGTTCCCTCCTCCTCCTGCAGCTGCCGGTGCTTTACCTCTGATTCTGCAAAGCTCAAAGCTCTCAAGTTCCTGTAAAGAAGAGGAGGAAGAAGGAGAAGAATCCATTCTTGTAAGAGACTCCTGGAAGAAGAAGAAGCAGCAGCAGCTCCTCAGAACGAAGAAGAAGATTGTGCAATGGGTATTTTACCTGCATGTTTCAGCAATGGATTGAAGGCCGATGGTGCTGAATCCACAACACTTTTCGAATTCCAGGATCTGCAAACTCGCGCCACATCCTTGGACCAGCGTCTTGATGTCAGAGTCAGAGATGGACATGCGTTTGAGGCGCAAGTGATACAAGAACGGGTAGTGTTGAGCGAACAATGCAACCCAGGGAGTGGCATAGGCACCCCATTTCTTGGCATGCGGGATGAGAGAAAAGTCCACCACTCGCGGCTTGCCCTTCACAGAAAACGACCTCGCTTTCGGAAACCGTTTTGCAACGTCATCGGGTTTGATCGCGTAGCAGCTCGAGACCATTACCTTCTCTCGTGTGCGAGCTTCCGATTTGTAAAACTGCTTGCATACTTGCGAGATTGCATTGCGATCTGCTGGTACCCATACGAAAGAAAAAACCTTCTCCCAAATCTCAACTGGACATGCTAGAAAAGTGCTCAGTACAGGAGCTTGGTTGTCGATCATACTCTTCTGTGGTCTCCTTCCCCTATCACCCATCTTTGCTTCTGCTTCTTGTTCTTGTTCTCCACACAATCCCCACTCCTCTCTCCTCCTTCCTCCTCTTTCTTCTCTATTGCACGTTTGTCATCTTCTTCTGTGGCCTCCAAAAACCCATTCCAGGTTGCAACCCAACTCTGCTGCTTCTCGTTACTCACACTCTCTGGATCTCCTCCTCTTCCTCCTCCTGCTGTTTCCTGATCTAGCTTTCATTCCCAATTCATCAATCTTGGACCTTCTACTGGGGAAAGAAAGCCATACCAGAGAATGCAATCAAGCTCCAGCTTCCCTACCAATACTCACACTACTACTCTCAGGGTCTTCTTCTTCTGCTGCTCTCTCTGGATATCCTCTTCCTCCTCTTCTCCATCCATCTGCCATCTTCTCCAAATTCTCAATACCCAACCAAAAAAGAACGAAGGAAAAAAAAAACACACACACACACACACAACCAAGTTTGCTTTGCTTTTAAGACAGTCTAGAGTTGATGATTAGCTTGCAAACTTTACAAACTTGATCAGCTTACAAACTGGGGGGGTTATGTGTATATGGCAGCTCTCCTTGCGACAAAATCCAAGCACCACCATGCATGCTATATTATGCAAGCTCCAAACTGCCAAGCTGAGAGGTTCTTCTTGAAGGAGTCTAGAGGAGTTGTTGTTGAAGGAGAAGGAGAGGTGAGGTGTTGTTGGTGTTGGTGATGGTACTGCTACTGCTACTGCAGCTGCTCTTAATCTTCTACTGGGTTTTGTTGGCAGAGGCTAAAGGATGTTGGGTCCAGGGTCTAAAAGATGGAGTGTTTTTCTGCTTCCAAATGAAACAATTTTCTTCATGTCCATTTTTCAGTGTTTTCCTTGCTCCCAAAAACAAAGGTGTGTTTTCAATAACAAGAAGAAGAAGAAGAAGAAGAAGACCAACAACAACAACAACAACAAGAGCAGAGCTACTGTGCTCCTACTCTCATGCAAGTTTTACTTATTTCTACAACAACCCATTTTCAGCAAAGTGCATGATGATCTTGAGACAACGTGAGACCCAAATGTTTTTGGAAAATCATCATGTTTTGGGGTGTGAAAATTGAAGAGGATTTTGTTTTTGTAGAGTTTTGGTTTCAATTTGATTTCATACAATTGAATTTTGCATGATCAAATGATGATATAATATGATATGATCAGGGTTGGTTGGTTGGTTGGTTGGTTGGTTATTTATTACTTTATTTATTTATTTTATTTATTACTTTAAAATATTTTTAAAATATTTTAGTACAATTTTGTGAGGTTGGTGGACTGGTGATGGTGATCATCCACAAGAGGATTTAGCCAAAATTTGGCTATAGGTCAGAGAGGAAAGCTGAAAATTTTCGGAACTTGTCCATGCCCCTCTATATTTTTGCGACATGCTAGATTTGATTCTGAACCTTTTTTTCCCTCAAAATATGGCAACTTTGGCCCCTTTTGTTTTTCACCAAAAACAAAAACAAAAAACCAACTTCCTATGATTTGAAAATTTTTGTTTTTCTCGTGTAAATTTTTTGACTACTTTTACTATTTTGTTGGAAAATCTTTTGCCAATTTTTCTAATATCACAAAAGTGATGGAAAAAAATAAAATCCCTGGATAAGATCAAAACTTGTGTGATCCCATTGAGAGACTTTAAAGCACCAAAAAGATTATTATAGTGTGCCATGCCCCAAAAAATATGCAATTAAAAAATAAAATAAAATGAGGATGATGTGAGCTTATATCATCTCTAAGGCCATCTAACTATTTCTAAAACTATTCTAATTAATTGAAAATAGGCAAAAAAAAAAAGAAGAGTTGGTACTACAAATACACATGGTGATGATGTGAACTTGTGATGTCACTTTGTGTTGTGCTGAAAGAAAAAAACAAAACAAATTGTACAATAAATAAATGTGATGATGATGATGATGAAGCAAAGTTCCATGTGTGCCTGAGGTTGGTTTATTTGTGATAAATTTTCACCAGCCAACGAACATAAGTTTTGGGAAACTTTTGGGAAATTTTCCTTATTTTTAATGTAAATTTGACTATTTTTTTTTTAATGGGGAAAAAAAAATCACCAAACTTTCAAAACCACAAAATTGAAATAAAAATAAAAATTAATTTCATTAAATTAAATTATTTTTAAAAAAACTCGTACCACCACGCAAAGTTTTGTACCACCACCACCACGATGGTAACCCGAAATGTTGACCTGCATTTTAATTTTTGTTGGAGGCAATGTGACTTGAGGACTTTAAAAAAAAAATGCAACAATTCATTTGTGTTGTCATCGACCTAATTGTGTGTGTATATGTGTGTGTTTTTGTGTGTGTGTGTGTTCTCAGAACTTTCGACATTTTGGCATGTGAAACATTTCACATGTGGATGTTGTCACCAATACGATTGCAATACTCGTCATGAATAGATCATACTTTGAACAAGTACCCGCCACTTTTTTCACACTAGAAGATGCCATGAAAACATTCATTCCCAAGGCTTTTGACGTGTCGCATGATGCCAAAAGACATAAAACAGCTTGTATCATTGGGTTGAAAAAGAACACCCTTATTGACCAAAGGGTAATAGGTATTCAAAATGACCAAAAGTTTACATTGTAAGGGGGGGAGGTTCACTTACAACAACAACGAGTGCATTCTCTTGAGGGAGGGAGGGAGGGACATTCAAAGGCATGAAACGTAATAATATTAAAAATGACCAAAGGTTTACGTTGTAGAGGAGATTCTCATACAACGAGAATGCTCATACAACGAGTGCGTTCTCTTGAGGGAGGGACATTCAAGGGCACGAAAGGCAATATTCAAAATGACCAAAGGTTACATTCTAGGGGAGGAAGTTCTCATACGACGAGTGCGTTCTCTTAAGCCGTATTGGGTGGGTATCAAATCCAATGTCAAAAGCCCCTCCGATTGTGTCCAGTCGGAGATAATTCAATATCAAAACACTCCGGTTATTTGACTATGTATGTTTACACATATCTCACTGGGGCGAGAATTTGAAACGCCGGCTCCCGTCTCCTACAATGGGCCCGGCCTTACAAAATATTAATGGGACATATCCATGATACCCGCCTTGGTTCAAAACTCATGGGGGCCACTTTAGTGACCTTTGCGCTAATGAACCACTCTAGGTGCCATGCTTCAATTGAAATTTTTGGATGAAATATGTTAATTAATTAATTTCAATGGATTTGTTGAAAAAAATTCTTTGGTTTTGAAAAATGCTCATATTTCAAGACCTTGGAAGAGCACAATAAATAAGAAATGATTGTTGCTCATTTTTTTCAAAAAAATTGATCAATCATAATGATTAACCCAAGTAATGACATTTAAATTGTGGTTCATTTTATACTATCAAAAATTTCTTGTTTATAGGCCATAGATATATTTCATGCTTGAGCTTTGATATGGTCAAACAATGATAACTTTGCTAATTTGAAGTTATAAACTAAATGTCTTTTTTATGCTTCAAAATAAGTAAAATTCTCATCAATGTAGGAAATGTTTTTTTAAAAAAAAGAAATAATGATAAGTATAAAACATATGCCTTGTCAAAGAGTAGCGACATGGCACACTCCAAAAACAATGACAATATTTGTTGTCAAAAATGACATCCCAATCTTCAAAGAATTCCAAGTTAAGTGATTCATTCTAAATCTAAAACAAGCTCAAGAATTGACATTTGATCATGTATGTACATGTGTATTTTGTAGGCATTACTCTTGTTGCAATTCAACCTACAATAATTGAATACCCACCCAAAGCATTTCAGTTCAAATCTAAAACATTTCAGTATGAAGTTGAACAACAAGTTATTGCTTAGGAATCCAATGTGGAAATTGCATTTAAATGCATCAAATTCAAATAATAAAGAATGTAATCATAACAAGCAAACTTGTGATTTCTCATACAATTTTGTATGGCTACTTGGTAATCTTTTTGCCTCCAACTTTAGTCATCACAAGATCAAACCATCAATTTATCTCCTATCAAAATGAAATAACAAAACACTTAACCCTAAATCCTAAATCCTAACCAAACAAAACATTTTGGATCTTCAATTCATAAACTTTTACATCTTGTTGTGAGCTTTAAATTTAGACATGTCTTTTAGGTAGTTAGTTATGAAATGTTTATGATTCAATTTGTGTATTAATTGTATAGATTTGCATTTATGACAACAAAATTAAAGCAACACCAAATCATGATGTTAACACACATTTGACAATGCATCTACACACCAAACTATCCAATCAAAATAATTATCCACACTCCAATAATATTACTCATATAAAAACCTTCCAAAACCCTAATTTTTTTCCATCTCTAATTACACCAAAGAGCCATTACTCACATATGGAGGCATTTTATGCCCCCATTTCCCCATTTGAAAACTTTGGACCTTGTTACCTAAACTAGGGGAGGTTAAGTTAAGGGTATCTATCAAAAGGGCCTCTAAAGCTCCTCCCCCCCCAAAAGCTCGAATGTGGGGTTTCCTCCTTTATGTACCATATATACCCACCCGATCGATGGTTGATTCCACCCGACAATATTAATGTACTTTGTGCTGAACCTGAATGTTTTTTGTAGTCAATTGCAGTCATGTTCACACACATGTTATATGTGTCGGGAATAGTTCAACTTGGGTGACGGCTACCCATGTGCTCTCATACATTGTGTCACATATACACACACAAGAGGCGCCGCTGATGTTATGGTTCTCATCCCCTTACGGACTATTGTAGTGACGGCCTAGTCTATCATTCACCAGCAAAGTGTCTACTAATTTTATTTTATTTTATTTTATTTTATTTTATTGTTGTCAGTTATGTTTAGCATGTTATGTAATTAATATATTTATATTTATATTTATTTATTTATATTTATATTATTATTAAATAATGAAGCCATTGTTCTTGAGAGAGTTTCATTTTGATTTTTGACATTGGAGGTAGGGCGCATATATTTTTCAAATTTTTTGACCATTTCAAATTAATTAATTAATTAATTAAATGGCTAAACTCGGCATAGTTATTCAGTTATTATTTGTTACCTTGAGAGCTTGGTTATGAGTTGCATAGCAAGCCATCGACATAGTTGAGGTGTTGGGAGTGTCAAGACTAGACTAGACCGATGGCCCAGATACCGAATACTCCACACATTGCAGGTTTAGGGTTTAGGGAAACCCTAAACCTAAAACCTACCTTGTTACGTATTTTGAGCTACTACACAAGGGTAGCTTCAACACATAATATGTCGAGTAATTTTGAAGATTGCATTGTCAAAAATGGAATGCCCTTGAATTTTCTTCACAAAAATTGTGTTCTTTTTAACACTAACAAAAATATATTATTTTTTTTGGAAATTTTCAACATTTCTACAAATAAGATTATTATTGTGGAAGCTACTAAGGTACTAGTGTAAACCTGCCTATTTGAATAATGAGATGAATGAGATGAATATGAAGAACCATGCATGATGATGCTCCCCGACTATAGCCGCCCTGTTTGGAGCCAGTAAAAAAATGCCACATCAGCAAATACGAGTCGAAGATTGATAGATATTATTCTCTCTCTTAAGGTCACTTTACATGAGGATCCAAAGGAAATAGAGCAATCCTATTGGATTGGATGAGAGCCAAAAATTGGACCCACGGGCTTTAGATGAAGGTCCAAGAACAAAAAAAAAAGTGGCAAATCAAGGCTAAACCCTACATGACACCATTTTAGAGGGAAAATTAATATTTTTTTTCTATGTAATTAGTATGTAAAAATTTGAGCAAGTTTGGCATCATGTGAAAGGAGAAACACCAATGACAATCTCCCAATTTCCACCAATAGGTCTTCCTCAACCAATGTCCAATTGTATATGCCAAGGAGGAAAACAATGATCACCACCACCATTGCACTTTGATAAAGCCTTAATAGCAATCACATGTAGATGCCAATGCATCTCTTTTAGAGTTTTGTTTTTGAGAATGATGGTGTCGATATGTTATGAATGTTATTTTAGCTATCCAATTTAATATTAAATTAAATATATTCTAATTGGATAGTTAAACTAACATCGGTTAAATATGATGCATTAGTTAAAATATATTTATATTATTTTTGTGTGAACAATGATAGGTGTAAATGTCGATACAATAACACATGACAAAAAATATATGTCCCCAAAAGAGTTATCACAAAAGTGAGTTCATAGATAATGTCACAACATGGAGTCTCCCATATCATTGGCACACCTCACCCGCTTTTGCACACTTGATACCATTGAAAAGTCCTCAATGATGATGCTCTAAGAGTAAGGGTGCACTTGGGTTGTTTCATAATGCTTAGACTTATGGTGCAAGAATTATTGAATATTGAACAATATTATTGTTAAAATTTCCAAAAAAATTTGAAAAGAATTGGGCAGTGTTCTTCATATTGTTGGAAAATCTTCAAATGAATAAGGGTTTAATGGAGGCAATTTCATAATTTTTTAGACCTTAGATGCAAGAGATATTAAATTTTGAGTAATTTTGTTCATTGAAAATTTAACTAAATTTTACAAAAACTGGTTTTGGAAGAAGAAATTAGTTGAGTACTGATAAACCCACTTGAGACATCAGCACACGCCACACTAGTTTATCAAAGTACCTTTTCAAGTTCAGCCTCAAGGTGTCGAATAATTATTTTATTTTAATAAATCCACTTCAAAAATTTATGAAAATAATTTTATAATTTTTTGGCTATAAATATAGGTAGCTTCTTTGTAGGTTCTCTTGACTCTGAACCTATAACCTAATGCACTTTTTTTTTTTTAATTACTATTTTTTGTGCAAAAAAAGGAAAACATAATGTTTCACCAAATTATAGGATAGAGAAAAAAAAAATGTTGTCAATTATTGGATACCTACTCTGTTATGGTGGATTGCCTTGAAGCAAGAAGCACTTGGGTTTCCACCAATTTTTTTAATTTTTCCCTCCCTGGTAATTTCCTTCAATTTTGACATTTCATGCATATAATTGTTTATAAATTCACCATTTCCAAGAATAAATAAATAAATAAATTATTGCCAAACCTGAAAAAGGTCCTACGATATATGATTTTATGCTCCAGTCATAGATAGTTATTATGTTTGATTATATGTAGAAAATACCATAGCCTTGTAAAAATTGGACCCAGACCTTAAAACGCAACAACATCTGGGCCCTTCAATGGGCCTGCTTGTTGATAATGAAGCCTCTACAATGGAGGAATTTTATTAATATTTGTTGAAATTGTTGAGAATTGAACTCTCAACTTGAGTTTTTTTTTTTTTTT
>Ga0209208_10012530_pt1 | contig 10724 bp, 5 predicted proteins | sample S1TSphfallax_3_FD_187694 | JGI IMG/M metagenome (GOLD analysis project Ga0209208, IMG submission 187694) | Host-associated microbial communities from peat moss isolated from Minnesota, USA - S1T2_Fd - Sphagnum fallax MG (SPAdes) (version 2) | ecosystem: Host-associated > Plants > Peat moss >... | reverse complement strand
CTTCATTTGTACAAAGTTATGGTATGAATACAAAGTTTGTGAGAATTGAAGTTTTGGTTTTGAATAGTTTTGGTGTTGTTTATGTGTAGTTCATGGTAGGAAAATGGTGAGGCTTGCATAGCCAATAAAAGAGTGGGAGGATAATTTTACAACCAAGAACATAGATTTCATAGCTATGTAGTAATCATACATAGTTTCGGTCCTAAACCCGTTCGTGTTGTACACGCACATGTTTGTTGCAAGAGCATCACAAATTTTCACATTAGAAGCTGACCGAGGTCCACCAAGGCACTTATTAAAGCTACATATGATACCTAATTAAATTATCACAAGTTCAAAGCACAGGACTTGAAGTTTCCGGTGTCCTGGAAAATGACACATAAACATTTTCACAATTGAAAAAACATTGATTAATTTTTTGGGACCTAGATCTCAAGACTTGGGGTTGACTCCAACTTTGCAGTATTTTTTAGCACTAGACGGTTTTCAAAATGCAGCTAAATGAAGATTTGGCACTTGAAGGAAAATAAGCCAACACTAACTTTGAAACTACCTTGAGGTATGCACAAGTTGATGTCTGGGCTCACTTGAAAGAATATTTTTGGTCTGTTTTGGTGGTGCTTTTTGATATGTAGTTGGTATCATTATATACTGAAACAAGGTCAATCAAAGAGCTGCTGATCAAAGGACTGGATGGATGGTCCCCAAATCTAAGTTGTACCTAAGAAATTTTGTAATGCATTTGAATTTTTGAGTGCACCTTATATTCATGAATATCACTTCTCTATAAAAGAGGAAAGATCTTACGATAGCTACTACTCAAGAATGTGAGGGAAATTATACCTACTTACAAGTTTAAGATCCCTCTTGCCTTATTCACCCTCCAAAGTGCCTTACCGTGTGTAATAATATGTCAACCTATGTTCTTCATATCTAATGGCACTCATATTGTGCAAAGAAAGAACAGCCAAACCTTAACAAAATATTCGAGCCATCTAGATATGTAAGATGACCTCCAGTATCAAGAGGGAATATTATGCATTTTAAGCACCCTCCAAATCCTCTGGGAAACCTCTGAGAGGTCATTATGTTTATGATAATGTCATCCCTTATGATGGGGAAAGCCTATTGATAGGGGAAATCCCACAATGTGGCGCCAGATTCCAGAGTCCAGACTGGGCAACTGCCCAAGTCCTCATCTTAGGCTCCATATTTTGGGAATTCTCCCACTCTAGGGCTTTCTCCTACAGGTGCGCCAACTGATAGGTATAACTATTAACATTAGTCAGAGGGATTACAAATTAACTCTTCACATTAGCGACGTGGATGACCTCATTAACTGTGAGGGTGGACACGGAAGCCCAGAGGCGATCTGTTTCGACAAATCTGTTCGGGAGGTTAATGCTCCACCGAAATTTGTTGACGATTTCGTATGAGTTTCCCGTAAATTTGTTCTGGGGACGTCCACAGAAGAAGTTGCGAAAGTGATTAGCTTGTACTCCACGGTTGTTTAGATACTCTAATTTCTGTTTATTTCGGTTGTTACTTCGCCACGCATAATGCGAAATGGGCATTCTGCTGGCGCTGCGAACCACCAGATTCTTATGTCTGAGAATTGAAAAATTTCCAAGTGATATCCGAGCAGCTAGTTGATTGCGCTGGCGCCGCGTGATGAGAAACATCTTTGCTCAAAGCGGGAAGTTGGCGATGGGGAGCTATGAAAATTTTCAGTTCGTTACATAATATGTCGGAGTTCGACGGTTTTCCTAAACCGCCCATGTGGGAGGTAAATGCTTGCAGTGGTTCCCTGCCCGCCCCAAAACCAAAAATTCCGACAACGGTAAATGCGTGTTCCTTGGGATGCAAGCATAGCAGCACGCCGAGTAGTTCTTTGTTGCAGAACGACCCCTGGAGACTTTTCTTTGGTTTTGAGTCGGAGCTTACAGAGTATATAAAAGAAACCGTTAGCTCCGCTAATTCTTCACTCTACAATCGCAGATCAAAGAGTGCAGCATCGAGTGGGATTTTCATCTTCAATCACAAAGTTAGATTTTCCATATTCTTTACAAATCAGCTCAATTAAGACATCATTCAACTGGCTTGTGGTGAAACGAAGTCCTGTAATTAGAGGCTTTTTCAATTTCGATGATCAATTAGCAGTTTCCTCATTGAAAGCTTCGCTTCCAGCTTCTTCCAGCTCCTAGAACATATCTAAGTACTAGAATTTGTCCCTGCAGAATTCTTATTTTTCCCCTGGATTCAATCTTCACCAATACAAAACTTCCAGCATATTCCCTCCCCGTTCTAGATCTTGGTCTTCTTCGCTTTTTGGTGTGTGGATTCTATCCAGATCTGCAGCTTTCATTTGGAGCTACCAGACTACTGAAAGGGTGTCCAAGCCAGATTTCCTAAGGCTTGCAGAATTTGGTTTGTTGGATTACCACATACAACAGCACAATGACCTGGCCGGGGCTATCTAAGGTGGTGGATCCATTCAATAACCGCAAGAGTGTATCTGGAGGACAGGGGCATGAAATACACCAGAGTTCCTGCGGCATGGTTGCCCTCAACAATTGTCAGTATGTCTATCAGGCTGACAACGAAGGAGATGGTGGATCGTCAAACTACAAACCTCCAAAGAGAACCCAGTTCGTAAAATCTTTTGGAGATGGCAAAGGATCGCCATGGAACCCCCCACCTCCCCCTACGGGCGCTATGTGTACAGACAGCACAAAGAATATTTTGGGGTGGGGAGTTGATGGTGGGGGCGATGGAGATGGTGGTGGGAGTAAAATCAAACCTGGGAAGTGTGATCTCTGGTGACAATCACGAGTAGCAGCACCTCAGAACACATGAATTGCAGTACATGCTTAAGCTAGATGGTTTTCTTGTTGCCAGAAAGAAAGCTCAGGACATTGAACCGAGTGGAACCTTTCTGGGTCTTTGTGCTTGAAGAATAGATAGCTTTAGGACATATTGAACACAAATTCTTTGCGGGTTTTCCAAACCCATCATTCAGATGGCTTTAGGACATATTAAACACAAATTCTTTGTGGGTTTTCCAAACCCATCATTCAGATAGCTTTAGGACATAATGAACACAAATTCTTTGTGGGTTTTCCAAATCCATCATTCAGATAGGTTTACGACATATTGAACACAAATTCTTTGTGGGCTTTCCAAACCCATCATTCTTTTTACAAGCATAACAACCAACCAAGCATGTGGTGTTCAGTTTATTTCAATTTGTACATACATAGGTCATTTGATGTGCTTAATTCTTTCACCCGTGGTCAGCTACCCCAACCCCCTGTGTATGCCAGCAGACCACTGGGCCAGGCACTGAATAAGGGGGAAGAAGGAAGAGAGAATCAGAGTAATTAACAGCACCTGGAATTCATATTCAGTTCACACATTTTGTGGAACTTAGCTTGTACATAGGAATCTCTTAAATAAAGACCAAGTGCTGTGCTTGTACATATGACCAATATTGAGCTCCCTTACATGCCAGGCTTTTCTAGAGATTTGAGGTTTGCATACATGAGATCAATGCACCATGAGTTAAATTTTGGTTGTCTCCATTTCCAAGTGGGAAAACCAGCAGTAGTGAGTCTTGACAAGAAGAAATAGCCATCCAGGTAGTCCAAGGCATGCATCAACTACTCTCATCCATGGCCAATACTGGAATCGTGGTTGGGGCCCAGGTCAAATGTAAGTACTAATAAAAGTCCTCTATCTGTTGGGACAGCTTTGGCAATTGTGTGGTTGGGGAATACTACAAGTCAGGAATTCTGGACATTCAAATGTCAAGACTACTCAGATGCCCCATGTGGAAACCATTATATACTATCCTTTGTGTACAATTTCAATCAGAATGACATTTTAACTTCAAGAATGATCCCAGAAGTACACCAAACTAGGGCTACTAAGCCCCAGTTTCACAAAAACTGGGGATGAAATCAGAAGTCACGATCTGGAAAGAGTGCACAAGGAAAAAAAAAAATTCTTGGTCCTTTGGGGAGATTCACCATCAGTTTTGGATTTGCGTTATCTGTGCCTGGATTGCTGCTGCTCATATTCTTCATTAAACAGCTGCTGCCCTGTTAGAATACGATTGTACGAATCCTCTGAACTGATAGGGAGTTTTATGAAACCTACTCAATTTCAGTCACTTTACAGCTACAGTCAAATTGGGGATGAAGCAGGGATTAGAGGGTCAAACTAGGGCCCAAATCATGGGTGATTTTATGAATATCTGTATTGGCCTCCAAGTAATGATTGTTAGTAGTGCCAATCAGCCTTTTATTTATTGGCTGAATTCTTCCAGAAAGCGAAATTAAAATTTAAACTTTTGAAAATGAAGTGATTTTGGAGGCTTTGAATAGCCAAAAGTGAGGGAAAAACAAAGCTAAAATATCTAGATTTTTATATTTTCTTTTCAGTGTGTAACCAAAATTATAGGAGGATAAAAGATTTGTGTATCATCTTTTTTAATAGTCAAATTTAGCTAAATCTTTCTAGAGATGATAGCCACTTTTTGTACATCTTCCTATCAATGCTCACCGCTTTGGCTGCAAACAATGATTTCTAAATGAAACAATGGTGCTAATACCACTTACAATGTGATGGGGCTATTACCAATTTGTCAAGCATTGCCTAGGTTTAGGATGCATCTTCAATCTTAAACCAAGTACAATTGGGAAGACAAAATAAGTCTAATACTAGAAAGCAAATAATTTAAGGTTAGGCTTTTCTCTCTTTCAATTTGGGATGTACCTTGTTGGAACTTTTGGCCTTTGTGCATGGTGAGCAACGACATAAAAAAAACTAACAAGTTAAGAATGACATGTGCATTTACAATTGAAAAGTTTTGTTGTTTAACCATCTATTAGTGGCAATTAATCATGCCAATTGGATAAATTCTTAGTGATATTTCATTCACCTAACCCATCACATTTCACATTAGTCACAAATAAAACTAAATATTGGTCACAATGATGACATGGATTTAAAGTCACTAAATGTTTATAAAATTTTATAATGGGTATAGTAGGAATATGTTGCATAAGGATATATATCTTGGAATGTAGTGATAAGTTGGGGGCCAACGATAGGTAGGTAAGTTTATCTACTCAACTACCTAGGCTATTTGTTATCTACCTATGCTTACTTGCCTAGTTTATGAACCTACCTACATACTTAACATACCTATTTATTTAGCATAGGCTACCTATCTAAGTCAACTAAAGTCAAAGCAAAATAAAATAGACAGAAAAAGTAGATGTCTCCACTTCAACCTTGCATTGCTCATATAATTATCACAAAGTAACATCAAATTAGGTGAAATTATGTGTTAAGTAAAATTAGTTTGCTTTACTAAGTTTATAAAAATTTATTTTTTAAAAGAAAATGAATTTTGAAAGTAGATTAAAATTAAAATTGAAACTGATTGAAACATACATCTTCAAATCTACTTTTTAGTTTAAAAATTTAATGAAATTAATATGTAATAAGTTAGGAAATGAAGATCAACATATGTTTTAGCAAGTCATCACAAAATATATATATATATATATTTCAAGGAACCTATTTGAAGGTGAAAACACAATAAACCCCCACAAAATTGTAGTCACACATATAATGTGTTTGCAATTAAATGTTTTAGTAATGTATGTAAATCACATTTTGGATTAATTTTGCTTGTTTTAAGTATATTTGATTAGCTTTAAACTTCATTTAATCAATTATTTTGAAACATTTAAAAAACATTGAAAATTTTGAATGTATGGAATACATTCTTGACAAAATAATACTTATCATAGAGTTTGAAAATTTGAATATATGTTTCAAAACTAGGATTGGGGATGGAATTTTTTAGTGAATGTTTTAATGGCATATGATATTGATATACATCAATTAAATCTAGGACAATTTTAAAAATTTAAGTTTTTGGATGAAATGTCATTCAAAAAATGTGTTTTTTGCATTTGTTTAATAATGGATGCATAATAATATCAAATTTTTAGGGAAAAACCACTACCACATCAAAGAGGAGGAGATTTTATAAATGGGCATTGCATTATTTTTTCAATTTTCTTTTGTTTAGTAATTTTCATAAATCATAAACATGAAGCTTTAATGGCTGTTGAAAAATTGTAAATTATATACTTTGTGTACATTGATTTGATTCAGTCCTCCTCATCTAATCATTGGATCAAAATTCATTTTGACGCAAAATGAACTATGAATTCAAAAATGTTGTTGTGTAACTTTTTAAGTTTTTTACTTGTGTTTAAGATAACCAAAGGATGCCATCAAGATTGTAATTTACTATGAACTATAATATTTGTTATATATCACTTTTTTGAACAAAAGTGAGTCACATTTACTGTGTTTTCACCCTTGATAGCTACTTGAAACTAATAGCCCACATTGAAAAGTAGACGTCAAAAGCTATTTGTATTTTGAAAAACTTATTTAAAAATAACTTTTATAGTTTAAAATATGAAAATCAATGCACATTAGTGTAAGCATATATTATATTTAATCATTGAAATGACAACATTCAATGTTTCATAATTCTATAATGGGTTTTATTGCTATTTTAAATCTACTTGTTCTAGTTATGACAAGGTAATCAAGTTGTTCACTTTATCTTGCTCACACTCGCTAGCTGCACTATATATTTATACTTATCTATCTATATATTATTTTACCTAAACTTAAGTTAAGCTAGGTAGGCTAAATAATAAATAATAATAAAATTGGTAAATAAGTAGGGTACCTTTGTATTGTACAAAGGATAGGAAATAATGTTGTTCAATTTTTATCTCATGAAATTTATCCCATAACCTTTGTTAACAAGTTCGATTTTGTAAGTTACATAACTAAATGAAAGAATAATTTTCACATAATACATGGATTAGAAATATTCAAAATGCAAATGCCACTTAGGGAACATAAGCACACTAAGCCTCCCCAAAATTATAATGACAAGTATAATTTTTCTACAATTATTTTTTGCAATAATGTATGGACATGAAATCTTGGATTGTTTTTGTTTGTTTTAAACATATTTGATTAACTTGAAACTTAATCTAATCATTTTTTTTTTAAATCCAACGAACAATGAAAAACTTGAATGTATGAAATATATTTGTGACAAATAATACCTATCGTAGTGTTTGAAAAAATAGTGTAAATACTTCAAAATTAAGGTTGTGAGTGAAATTTTTGGGTGAAATTTCATTCAAAAAAGTGTGTTTTTTGCATTTTTGAACAATAAACGCATTATATGTATATATATATATATATTTGAAAAAAACCACTACCATATCAAAGAGGAGGAGATTTTATAGATGGGCATTACATTATTTTTTCAATTTTCTTTTGTTTGGTATTGTTTCATGAACCACAAACATGAGGCCCTATGGCTGTTGAAAAATTGTAAATTATATATTATATGTAGATTAATTTTATCCAATTTTTTTCATTTAACCACTGCATCAAAATTAATTTTGATTGAAAGTGAACTTTGCGTTCCAAAATGTTGTCATGCAAATTTTTAAGTTTTTTGCTTGTGTTTATGATAACCAAAGAATACCATCAAAATTTTAACTTACTACATACTATAACACTTGTTCTACATTACTTTTTTTGGTCAAAAGTGGCTCATCCTTTGTGTGCTTTCACCCTAAGATGAACCAATTAAATTTTTTTGCGACCAACAATTTAAATGGGATTTTATTTACTTAAGCCTACCTACCTATCTATTTAGACCTATGTACCTAATTCTAGGGGGTGCAACCATGGTAACATGTATCACAAGAGTTGTAACCAATGTTTTATTTTTCAAAAGTTTTAGTCAAAATTTAATTTATTATTGAACATGCTAAAAAGCAATTCACAAATATGTTGCCAATATATTATAATACCACCTTGGATAATATTTTTATGAAGCCATATATGATAAAAGGTTCCAAAACTTTCATTAAACATTGTAATCAATGTTTTGAGTGTTTGTTTTGTTATTTTTTAGATAAAATATGAAACAATTGTCAAAGCAACAATTCGTCATATTGATTAGTCAAAATGTTAATTGACCCATTGGTCAAAAAGACACCATTCAACAAAAAATGTGTACAAAATGACTTGTCCCAAATGACACTTTGGTCAAGTTGGATAAAGAAACAAAATTATCACATGCAATGTTTTTGATTAATTTTTCCAATAAAAACAATTAAACAGTAAAAGTGCTAGATGGAGGTGCTTGGTAGACCTTTACATAAACACAATGTGCTTGGAAAGGGTTGTGAGTCCTTGCTTTGGTACTTGAGTAGCCTCGACAAATCTAGTGTTTTATTTTAATGCATTAAATGATGAAAATATGTGATTTGTAAAAGGAAAATTTGTGCTTGGAAGTCCTTGTTATTTGTGCTTCAACAACCTTAAGTGATTGAATCCCAAGGTAGTTAGATTTCTATACTTCTAATTATTTATTTGATGCATTATTTTTTGATGTTTGTGAATGAATATTATTCTAACAATTGCTTTGAACGAAAGCTTGTGATTTTGTCCTTACTAGAGTGCGTTTTCAATGCATTGCATAGGTGCTTTGTCAAGCTTTAGTAGATCCCACAACTACTTTGTAAGTATTAAGGATAAATTTTCATTCTGTCCTTACAATTTTGTTTTTAATGATTGACATTCTTTGTGTTTTCTTCAAACTCTAATTTATCTAACATTCATAATCTGAAAGGACTAAATGCTTTGAATTGTTTCTGGAAGTGTTGTTCAAACATATCCAATTTGGACAAATGTTAGTTATGTCTTAAGTTCTTTCTGATGCATGGCATTTTCAATGTTTTGTTCAAATCCTAATTTATCTAACCTTGGTACTTTGAAAGGACAAAATGCTTTGAATTGTTTCCATGTGCTGAAACATATATAGTGACTAATTCTAATGAAAGATTGAGTGGTTCCTGTAGGTGTTGGTAGAGAACCTTATAGAGGAGAATGTGGTTCCCAAAGGTTCTAGGAGGTTTTAAGACTTTTTTTTTTGAGTTGCAGCAACCGTGACAAATGGAGTGATCAACTCCCTTTTTCCATCACCTCATTGTTGGCCGTGACAGTTACCCTAACTCTTTACCAGTTCTCTCATGGAAACCACTGGTGCTTTGAGGTTTTTGAAATAATTAGAACTGACAGTTATTTGATTTCGATCTGTTTTTGGAAAGTCAAATCAAAGCCGCTAGTTCCCTAATTACAAAATATTAAAAAAACTGAAACTGACAGTTACGGTTACCCGCCCACTAAATACCCGCCCACGTCATTACACATTTAAAAAAAGATAAAATAGGGGAAAGGACGAGGGAAAGTCACAAACTTCAATTTTCAGGAAATGCAGTAAAAAGCAACAGTAGTTGGGGCTGGAGTGAACCAGCAGCCACCAATGCACCAGTTGAGGATGAGGCCGTTCAACCCGTTTTGGGGATGAACCAAAACCACATCCCAACTGCCCAAATATATATATTTTCTCCCGCCTCTACTCTGCCCCAAAACATTTCTCCCCTACCTACCTACCTCCCCCCTCCTACCTCCCCCCTCTTACCTACCTCCCCCTTCTTACCTCTAATCGCCATCGCCAGAGCCAGAGCGGGAGCACCACAGCCAGAGTGGGAGCGCCGGAGCCGGAGCACCAGAGCTGGAGCGGGAGCGCCAGAGCTAAAGCTTCCACTTCCAAGCTTCAAGGTAAACTTTTTTCCCTTCTTTTTTATTTTGCATCGCAGAAGTTGTCCCCTTCTTTTTTATTTTGCATCGTAGAAGCTATCCCCTTCTTTTTTATTTTGCATCGTAGAAGCTGTCCCCTTCTTTTTTGTTTTTGTTTTGTTGTAGCAAGAAGAAGAAGAAGGCGACGGCAGCATTGCTGCCGTCGCCTTCTTCTCTGGGTTTTTTTTGGAAGGTAGAAGGGGATGGCAGCTGCCGTCCCCTTCTTTTTTTTTTTTTGGTTGCAATAAGAAGAAGAAGAAAAAGAAGGCGACGGTAGCACTGTTGCCGTCACCTTCTTCTCTGGGTTTTTTTGAAAGGCAGAAGCTGCCGTCCCCTTCTTTTTCTTTTTTTTGTTGCAGCAACAATAAGAAGAAGAAGAAGAAGGCAACGGCAGCAGTGCTACCGTCGCCTTCTTCTCTGGGTTTTTTTGGAAGGCAGAAGGGGACAGCAGCTGCCATCCCCTTCTTTTTTGTTTTTGTGTTGTTGCAGCAAGAAGAAGAAGAAGGCGATGGCAGCATTGCTGTTGTCGCCTTCTTCTCTGGGTTTTTTTGGAAGGCAGATTGGGACGGCAGCTGCCGTCCCCTTTTTTTTCTTTTTTTTTGTTGCAAGAAGAAGAAGAAGAAGAAGGTGACGGCAGCATTGCTGCCATCGCCTTCTTCTCTGGGTTTTTTTGGAAGGCTGAAGGGGACGGCAGCTGTCGTCCCTTTCTTTTCGTTTTTGTTTTGTTGCAGCAAGAAGACGAAGAAGAAGAAGGCAACGGCAGCAAAGCTGCTGTCGCCTTCTTCTCTGGTTTTTTTTGGAAGGCAGAAGGGGATGGCAACTGCCATCCCTTTCTTTTCTTTATTTTGTTGCAGCAAGAAGAAAAAGAAGGCAACGCTGCCGTTGCCTTCTCCTTCTTCTTCTTTTTTTCTTTTTTTTTTGTTGGAGATGAGAAGCCGATGGCACTAAAGCGAGGA
>Ga0209208_10012529_pt1 | contig 10724 bp, 10 predicted proteins | sample S1TSphfallax_3_FD_187694 | JGI IMG/M metagenome (GOLD analysis project Ga0209208, IMG submission 187694) | Host-associated microbial communities from peat moss isolated from Minnesota, USA - S1T2_Fd - Sphagnum fallax MG (SPAdes) (version 2) | ecosystem: Host-associated > Plants > Peat moss >... | reverse complement strand
CGCTCGGCTCGCTTGGCCTGTGGGGCATTGATGAATTGATCACGTATCACTACCTGGAAGCGGAGCTGTTTCGTTCGAACAGCATCACGCCCGCCGGCTATTGGTCGCTCACCAAGACCCAGCAGGCCGATCTGATCTGGCAAACGCTCTTCGTCGATAACCCGCCCGTCTCTGAAGCCACCCGCGGCGTCATCGCCGTTCTCTCTGCTTTTGGCTTGCCCACCGCCAGCGCCACGCTCAAAGAAGCGCGCCAGTTCTTTGCCGCCCAGACGCTGGAATCGCACATCGAAAATGTCTTCAAACTCGCCGGCATCAGCGAAGCCGTCATGACCAATGACCCGCTAGACCCCGCCGAAGCCCCGCAGTGGACAAACGCGCTGCCGCACAAGCAATTTCACGCTGTCATGCGCCTGGACCGCATTCTCAACAAGCTTCCCGAGCACGAAGCCGCCCTGCAGGCCGCCGGTTATCAAGTGGACAAACATCTCTCAGGGCAAAGCATCGCTGAAGTGCGCCGCTTCCTGGACTATTGGGCCAAGAAAATGAACCCGGTCTACATGGCTTGTTCGCTGCCCGATACCTTTCAATATCCAGAAAACAGCACCCGCGCCACGCTGCTGTGCGAAGCCGTCCTGCCCGCCTGCCGCGACCTGGGAATACCCATGTCCATCATGGTCGGTGTGCGCTATCAGGTGAACCCAGCCATCAAACTCGCCGGCGATGGCGTCGGCAAATCCGATCTGCGCGCCGTCGAAAACTTGGCCCGCGAATTCCCCGACAACCGCTTCCTCATCAGCGTCCTCAGCCGCGAAAACCAGCACGAACTCTGCGTCTACGCGCGCAAATTCGCCAACCTGATGCCCTTCGGCTGCTGGTGGTTTTTAAACAACCCGTCCATCGTGGAAGAAATGACGCGCGAACGCATTGAAATGCTGGGAACGTCCTTCATTCCGCAGCACTCCGACGCGCGTGTTCTGGAGCAAGTCATCTATAAATGGCGCAACACCCGCCGGACGCTTGCGCCCATCCTCGCCAGCACCTACACAACACTGGCCGAAGACGGCCGCCCGGTGAGCCGCGAAGACATCCGCCAAGACATCAAGCGCTTGTTCCGAACTAACTTCCAAAGCTTCTGCAGGCTTAAGACCTCCTGACCGGTTTGTGGCGAAAACACGGCGGCAGAACCATGGTCCGAGGGAGTCTGTCCATGCGCCTAACGGAGTGAATCGGCAATCCGGGCTACAGGTGAATTTCAGCAGTCTGCCGAATGCGCCGCACCCGAATATCCTTTTCACGCTTCCGAGTCTGCGCGATGTCGTAAGACGATTGCATTCGCATGAGCGTATCCATTTTCACGCCAAATGCCTTTTCAAGCCGCAGCGCCATATCGCCGGACAGTCCGGCCTTGCTGTTCAGCAAAGTGGACAGGGCAGGACGGGACACATGCAGAGCTTTCGCCGCAGCCGTGACCGATAGGCCAGAAGGCTCAATAATCTCGGTGCGGATAAAGTCGCCGGGATGCGGCGGGTTCTTCATGGGCATGCGTTGGCTCTGCGGTGTTAATGCGAAACGTCAAAAGCCGGTTGCGCGTAACGCTCAAGTTCCAGTCTCCCTTGCGCTCGCCTGTCAGAGTGTGTGCTTTCCACGCCGCCAGCGCCCGCAATTCCTCCAGGTCTTTCGTAGCGTCAAGGAACGCGAACATTTTGCGCAGCTTGTCCACGGTATCAGGCGGAACGCCCTTCGCGCTGTCGTCGGCGTAAAGCTTTTTCAGGCCTTTATGGATGAAGCTGCTTATTTTCACCTGATGGCTTTAGCTTGTAGCTTAACACTTGTCGCTTTGCCCCTAAGCCCCCGTTACCTTAAACGCTACTGCATAATCACTCGGCTTCTTCCCCGGCATCAAAATCCGCAACCCATTCTGATCCTGCTTCCACTCCAGCTTCCCGTCAAATCCCACCAGCTCCACATTCTGAATCTTCCCCACCCGCAATCCCGTTTCCAGCGCCAGCGGCTTAATGGTGACGTCATACTCCGGCCAGCCCATCACAAACGCGTAAACCACATCGCCCTTAGTGGTGAACCGAACATCGTCCGAAGTCAAATCCTTCCGCTCATTCTCATTAAACGCCGCCCGCGACGAGGCCGCAGGTTTCGTCCCGGGGCCGTCCCCAAAAACCTTCCAAGGCCGCGTCCCATGAATCCCCTCGCTATTCACCTTCATCCACGCCGTAATCCCGGCCAGAGTGTTCAGCTCTTCCAGATCCAGCATCCCGCTCGCCGGCAGCGGAAAATTCAGCAGCAGATTTCCATTCCGGCTCACAATATCCACCAGCAAATCCACCACCGTCTTCGGAGTCTTATACTTCACGCCGCGCTTATAATGCCAGTCGCCGATGCACGTGTCCGTCTGCCAGGGTCGCGGCCAAATGCCATCCACTACGCCGCGCTCCACGTCCAGAAGCGCAATCCCATGCGTCGAATCCTGCAAGCGCTTGCTGGTGTAAATCGTCTGCGCTTTGCCGCCGTTCTTCTTCGCGCTCAAGTTGTAATGATGCGCCACCAGGCTCAGCCCATACTCCTCAAACGACAAGTCGCCGTCAATGTACAAAATATCCGGCTCATAATGATCCACCAGGTCCTTGATGCGCATGTACCAGTGCTTCTTCCACCATTCCGGAATGCCGTTCTCATTCCAGTCCAGCTTGTTATGCACTTCATCCGAGTTCACATAGAAATCGGAATACGCCGGGTCCGTGCCATCATACGGAACGCCCGCCAGCGGCCCCGTCTCATCATGGCCATGGCTGGTGGAAAACCACTTATACGTAATCCATAAATGGTCGCTCACGCCGAAGCGCATGCCCTCGGCCTTTGCGGCCTTCTGCCACAGCCCCAAAATATCCTTCTTCGGGCCCATGTTCACGGCGTTCCAGTGCTGATGCTTCGAATCCCACATATCGAAGTTGTCGTGATGCACGCCCATGCTGAAAAAATATTGCGCGCCCGCCTCTTTGTACATCCGCATCAGCATCGCCGGGTCCCACTTTTCCGCCTTCCACATCGGAATCGTGTCCTTGAACCCGAACTTCGACGGATGCCCATAATGCTCGCAATGATATTCGTACTGCTCACTGCCTTCCATGTACATATTGCGCGCATACCAGTCGCCCGCTTCCACCGCCGATTGCGGCCCCCAATGCGCCCATATCCCAAACTTGGCGTCGCGAAACCATTCCGGAATTTCCCATTCGCGCAAGCTCTCGCGAGTTCCCTTAAAAGGCCCGCTCGTCGGCTCAATGCCCGGCGGCAGCGTTCCGCTTAAATTCGTCTGCGCCGGCAAAGCCGATGCTGCTGCCGTCCCCAACAACGTTCCCAATGCCGCTCTTCGCGAAAATTTCATAGCGTTATCCATTCACTCCTGAAGCCAAAAATCCGCCATCCACCACAATGCACTGCCCGGTAATAAACGCCGCCGCCTCCGAAGCCAAAAAAATCGCCGCACCGCACAGCTCCGGAATCTTCCCAAACCGCTTCATCGGCGTCCGCATCAGCAATTCGCGCCCCCGGTCCGTCCCATCCAGCAGCGCGCTGTTCAGTTCCGTGCGAAACACACCTGGCGCAATGGCATTCACGTTAATCCCTTTCTGCGCCCACTCCACTGCCAGGCTGCGCGTCAAACTCAGCACCGCCGATTTCGAAGCCGCATACGCCGTCACTTCAAACAAGCTCACATAAGAATTCAGCGAAGCAATATTCACTATCCGCCCGCTGCCGCTCTTTTGCAGCGGTTCATAAAAACTCTGGCAAGCCCGCAGCGTGCCCGTCAAATTCACGTCCATCAAATTGTTCCATTCCGTCTCGCTGATGCTCAGCGTCGGCTTGCGAAAAATCTGCCCCGCCGCGTTCAGCAAAATATCCACGCGCCCGAACTTCGCCATCACCGCATCGCGCAGCGCATCAATCGATTCGCGGCTCCCAGCGTCCGTCGCCTTCACCAGGCTGTGTACGCCCAGCTTTTCAATCTCGGACGAAACCTCCTGAATCAGGTTCTCCCGCCGCCCCGTCGCCACCACATGCGCGCCCGCCCCGGCCAGGCCCAGCGCCATCGTTCTTCCAATTCCGGACGTGCCGCCCATCACCACCGCCACGCGCTCTTTCAAACTAAACAGATCTGCAGACATGGTCTACATCTTATCGCCGAACATCTTCGAAACGGCTTCGTAATAAACTCAGTCATACACTCTTGCGAAGCGATCCAAACCATATGCCGCGCGTAGCCCTGTTCACCGACACTTTTTTTGAGCCCAACGGTGTGGCCACGCTCAGCCGCCAATTCGCCGATTTCGCCCAGTCTCGTTCGCTTCCCTTTCTGGTCGTGCGCGGCAGCGCGGAAACTTCCTTCGCCTGCGATGGCTCTCTTCAAACGCAGCAATTGAAGCGCAGTGCGGCCGCCTTCAGGGTTGACAAAGACCTCTATGTCGACCCGCTGTTTATGCGCCACAAACAGCTTGTGCTTCAGCGCATGATCGATTTCAAGCCCGACCTGGTCCACATCACCGGGCCCGGCGATCTTGGTTTCCTCGGCCTCTCGGTCTCGCATTTTCTGCGCATTCCACTGGTCGCTTCCTGGCACACAAATCTTCATGAATATCTGGCCAAACGCCTGGACCTGGCGCTGCATCTTTTGCCCCAGTCTCTGCGCCGCCGTTCCACCAGGCTGGTGGAGCGCCACAGCCTGCGCGGTTTGCTGCGCTTTTACCGCACTGCGCAGTTCACCCTGGCGCCCAACCAGGCACTGGTGGACATGATTCATGCCAGCACCCGCCGTCCCTCGTTCCTGATGGATCACGGTGTTGATCTGCGCAGCTTCCATCCCGCGCCCCGGCCCCGCCCAGGCGAGCGTCCCTTCTGCATCGGCTACGTCGGCCGCCTCACAACCGAAAAAAACGTGCGCTTGTTCGTGGAACTGGAAAAACAGCTCACCGACGCCGGCGAACGCAATTTCAAATTTCTGATTGTCGGCGACGGCGGCCAGCAGAAGTGGCTGGAAAAGAATCTGCGCAATGCCGAGCTGCCCGGTGTCCTGCGCGGCACCCAGTTAGCCGCCGCCTACAACCAGATGGACGCCTTCGTTTTTCCGTCCCGCACCGACACCTTTGGCCTGGTTATTTTGGAAGCCATGGCCACCGGCGTGCCCGTCATCCTGACGCCGGAAACCGGCCGCCGCATCGGCATTCAGGACGGCGTCTCAGGCTTTCTTTCCGAAGATTTCGCCGGCCGCTTGCAACTGCTGATGCACGATCCCGCCCGCCTGGAATCCATGCGCCGCGCCGCCCGCCTGTTTGCCAATTCCAACAGTTGGCATAACGTCTTTGAAGGCCTGTACGAGACTTACGTCAAAGGCCTCAGCATCGCCGACACGCGCCGCGCCCAGCGCGAAGCTCTCGTCTAAGACAGGAAAATCTTCATTCCGCCAATCGCCGCGCGCTTCATGGCCAGCATCCACGGCGCGTTCGCGCGCGCCGGCTTCTCCATTCGCGGCATCGCAATCGCTTCGGCATAAAACTTCAGCAACTGCTCCGTCGACGCGCTCCAGTTCCAGCCTTCGGAGTGCTCTCGCGCCTTCACGCGCATCCGTTCGCACAGTTCGGTCTCGCTCACCGCGCGCGCCGCCATCCGCGCCAAATCGCCCGCGCTCGCTGGATCAAACAGCAATCCGTTCACCTCATGCCGCACAATATCCGGTATGCCGCCCGCGTTCGCGCCAATCACAATGCAGCCCGCCGCCATCGCCTCCATCAGCACCAGCCCCAGCGTCTCCGTCGTCGAAGGCAGCAAAAGCGCGTTCGCCGACGCCATGGCCGCCGCCAGCCGCTCACCCGTCAAATAGCCGGCAAAGAATGTCGCTGTCCCGGCAAAGTGCGCCTCCAGGCTCTTCTGGCTGGGGCCTCCGCCCACAATCGCCAGCCGCGAACCCGGCACCGCTTCCAGCACGCTCCGAAGCTGTTCAATGCCCTTCTCGGCCGACAGCCTTCCCACATACAAAAACAGCGGCGCATCCGGATGGCCGCCGCTCAGCCACTCGCGCATCTCGCGCGACTTCAGCCGCGGATGAAAGGCCTTGGTGTCCACCGCCTTCGGCCACAATTTCAGGCGCTCCACGCCATGCCCGCGCAGTTCCTCCGCCATGACGGTGGACGTGCACAGGTTCAACTGCGCCCGGTTGTGCCGAAACTTCAGCAGCTTCCACACCGCCGGCTCCAGCGCGCTCAGCCCGTAATAGCTCAAATACTTCGGCAGGCGAGTGTGATAGGAAATCACCAGCGGCAGGTTCAGCACGTCGCTGTAGTAAATGCCCGCTACGCCCAGGCACGCCGGGTCCGCAATATGAATCAGGTCGGGCTGAAACTCCACCAGCTTCTGGCGGATAGAGGAGCGCGGCAGCGACAGCGTCAATTCCGGATACAGCGGAAATCTCGATCCGCGCAGCGCTTCTATGCGCGCCCCTTCAAACTCCCAAGCCCCCGCGCCCGGCGCAAAAACCAGCACCTGATGCCCGCATCTCTGCAACTCAGAGATCGTATTCCTTAACCGAGTGACAATGCCGTCAATCTTCGGAAGGAAGGTCTCCGTGAACAGAGCGATCCTCATCGCTCTACTCTATGACCTATTCATGAACATGCAATGACATTGAAATAACAAAATCGACGTCGCTGCGCGGGAACGCGAAAAATACGCTCCAATGAAATCGCCTTGCGGCTCAGTTCCGCCGGCAAAAGCAGCTTGTTTTCCCCGTCCGCCCGCAGAGTCCGAACACCATCAACCCTGTGAACCTTCATTTCCGCTTACTTCGGATTCACCACCCAAACCTCAATCCCGGAATCAAGGTACAGCGCCACTTTTGAATCGATATGCTTCTTCCGGTCGCTCGGCGAGAGAACTTCGACGGCCAAAATCGCCGCATCTCCCTGCGGCTTCCAGCAATTTATAAATGTTGTCCGCAATCACGAAGTGCAGGGGCTTCCGTTCAGCCGGAACAATGATCCTCCCATAGACCAGCTCATCCCGAAAGCCAATCGGAGATTCAAACTTCAGATATTCCCTGATCGTAGTTGATCTCGAATATACTTTCAATCGGAACCTTATGAATCACACACGCCGAGAACTCAGCATCCTTCTGCCCGCCCTGCTCGCGCAAGCCCAGCAACCCAAAGCTGTCCTGCCCTCTAAATCCTACGAATTCACTGAACTGCCCGTAACCATCAACGAAAAAACCCGCAACGAAACCCGCCAAGTCTTCGACGGCACCACCCACGAAGGCTTCCCCATCGACCTGCACATCACCCAGCTCGCTCCCGGCCAAATGCCCCACCCGCCGCACCACCACGAATGGGAAGAAATGATTTTCCTGCAAACTGGCAAACTCGAGATCAACATCAAAGGCAAAATCACCCACGTCGGCCCCGGCTCGGTCGTCTACGTCGCGTCAAACGAAGAGCACGGCTGGAAAAACATTGGCGACATCCCGTCGCAATACTTCGTCCTAGCCACCGGCCGCCGCGCCGCTGCGTAAGCCTGAGATACTTCTTTATGAAAAGACTTAATATCGGACGGTTACTCCTATTGCTCTTGGCCGTTGGGCTGCCGTCCAGTCCCGCCTTCGACTCGATTCCTGCTTGTCGCCTGCGGGCCGGTGTGGTCTCTTACACCGACCAGAAGAACATTCCTGCGGTCCTGCGAGACGCAATCAAACAGAAACTTGGTTACTTGGTTCCTCCGAAGGGCGACTTTGACGCGACAGATGTCATAGTCACCGGCCACATCCGACGCCTTATATTCATCTGGGCCCAGGGCAACCGTTGGATAATCGCAACCGAGCATGGAGGCTTTGCATATAACGATCCAATCCTAGTTTATGAGGTCGATCCAAACGGAAGGCGGGCCACCCTAGTTGCGGAGCGAATAGCTTCTCCCAAGACTGTCTGCTCGACAGCGGAAGAATTGCTTATTCAGAAAGCCAACGCAGCGCCCCACTCACCCTAAAATCTCCCGCGCCACTCTCTCCCCCGAAGCAATCGCACCATGCACCGTAGCCGAATGCCCACACTGATCCGTCGCCTCACCCGCAAAATAAAGCGTATCCCTCACCGGCACAGCCAACTGCTTCCGAGCCTCCAAAGCCCCCGCTGGAACATAACTATACGCGCCCAAAGCATAAGGGTCCGCATGCCAGTCATGAAAATAAAAACTCTCTAACTGCGATTTAACCGGCATCCCAATAATCCGAGACAGCGAACCCAGCGCCTCCCGCAAAACCTCCAACCGGCCCATCCCCTTCATCCCCTCCGCCCGAGCCCCCGCATGCCACCCCACCAGCAACCTCGATCGCGTCGAAAGCGTACTCCACCAAGTGGGAAACACCGCCTCGCGAGACAAAATAAAGCCCGCATCCGCTAACTCCTCGTGCGCCTCCCAGAAAGCTTCCCGGAATCGCAGCACCACCCGAAACACCTGTCCAAACCGCAGCTTCCGGGCCGCCTCCAGAATCTCCTTGGGCTCCGGAGAAAACACAATCGACCCCGCCTGCAGCACCCCCAGCGGAACCGTCACCACAGCCCGCGCCGCCGTCCAGGCCTTCACCTCACCGGTCAGCACATTCCGCGAATGAACGCTAACTCGTCCAGCCGCCCACTCCACGCGTTCCACAACCGTATTCAAACGCAGCTTCGCCCCAAAATTCGGAACACTCCTCAGCAAATGCAAAGGCACCGCATCATATCCGCCCGCCAGCCGAAATACCCGCTCCCCGTCAATCTCATCCGCCGCCGCCGTCTCTTCCGCCAGCGCCTGAATACTGATCTCGCGCGCCGATGCCGCATTAAACCCTTCCACATACCCGCGCGCCGCCGTCTTCCTCTCCTCATCATAGGAACGCGAATCCAGAAACTGCTCGAAAGATTGGTCCGCACCCTGCGCCGCCTCGCGCATCTCACCAAGCACCGAACCCACCAAATCCCACGAATCCGCATCCCGCTCCACCGCGCCCTGGTTCATATACCGGGACGCATCCATGCCCTCATAAACACTCAGCCCTGCATCCCGAACCACATCCCAAACTTGCGCCGGACGCCCATGAACAAACTCCGCGCCTAACTCCAGGGGCAGGGAAGACAGCGGATCATGCACTGTATAAATCCGCCCGCCCACCCGTTCGCGCGCCTCCAGCAACATCACCCGCAATCCAGCCCGGTCTAACATTTGCAGCGCCGCCAGCCCTGCCGCTCCCGCGCCAATCACAATGACGTCGAATTCACTCACGCTCTTCAAAACTTCCGGTCTTCTTATTCTTGACAACGTTGCCAGCCGCGAAACAGCGCCCATTCATCGCCACATACACGCCCGGCTCCAGCACCTGCACAAACGCCAGCGCGCTGCCCAGATTAAACAGCCCGTCCGAACTCCCAAACTTGTAAGGAATCATCGCGCCCGTCAGCACAATCGTCTTGCCCTCCGCGCGTCCCTCCAGAAATCGAGCCGTCTCCGCCATCGTGTCCGTGCCATGCGTAATCACAATGCGGCTGCCCGGAGTCGCCGCGCATTGTTCCGCGATAATCACCCGGTCCGCCTCCGTCATCTCCAGGCTGTCAATCATCATCAGCGTTCGCACCTCCACATCCAGCCGCGAACGCCCTAAATTCAGCATCTCCGGCAAGTGCGAGTCTTTGAAAAACAAGCGCCCGTTGATCTCGTCATAGGTTTTGTCGAACGTGCCGCCCGTAATCAAAATCCGGATCTTAGACTGTCTGTTGTTCATAACGCGGCAGCAGCAACTGGATCACCAGCAGCGCAAACAAATACATGGACCCGGCCACCACGAATAACAGCGAGTAACTCTTGTCCGTGTGGTCCAGCCACCAGCCCACCGCCGGCTGCACCAGCAACCCGCCCAGCGCGCCTCCGAATCCTCCCAGCCCCACAACCGATCCAATCGCCAGCCTGGGAAAACAATCCGTCGCAATCGTGTACATATTCGCCGACCATCCCTGGTGCGCGCTGGCCGCAATCGCCACCAGCGCCACCGTCAGCCACAAATTGCCGCCCGCCAGCGGCACAAACATCACCGCCACCACCGCCAGCGCGCACACCAGCAGCGCCGTCTTGCGCGCCCGCCCCACCTTCCATCCAATTTTCAAAAGGAACGACGACAACCACCCGCCACCAATCGACCCCACATCAGCCGCCAAATAAATCGCCACCAGCGGCGGACCCAGATGCACCAGGTCCACATGATATTTCTCATTCAAAAATCCCGGCAGCCAGAACAAATAAAACCACCACACTGGATCAGTCAAAAACTTGCCCAGCAAAAACGCCCACGCCGCGCGCTTTTGCAGCAGTTGCCAATAAGGCACCTTCACCACCGCCGCCGCCGGATCGGAATCCGACCGGATATACGCCAGTTCCTCGGCCGACAAAAATCGCTGCTTCTCCGGCTCGCGATAAACCAGCGCCCAAACCAGCGCAAACACCAGGCTCATGGCCCCGGTAAAAACAAACGCCGCATGCCAGCCAAACTTCAGCACCACCAGCGGCACTGTCAGCGGCGCAACCACCGCGCCAATGTTTGATCCGCTGTTGAAAATTCCCGTCGCCAGCGCCCGCTCCTTGCGCGGAAACCAGTCGGCCACGGCCTTGATAGCCGACGGAAAATTCGCCGCCTCACC
>Ga0209208_10012528_pt1 | contig 10727 bp, 7 predicted proteins | sample S1TSphfallax_3_FD_187694 | JGI IMG/M metagenome (GOLD analysis project Ga0209208, IMG submission 187694) | Host-associated microbial communities from peat moss isolated from Minnesota, USA - S1T2_Fd - Sphagnum fallax MG (SPAdes) (version 2) | ecosystem: Host-associated > Plants > Peat moss >... | reverse complement strand
AATTGAATGCACTCCAAAAGCTTGATTTGCGAGGGTGTTCCAACTTGAAAGAACTACCTTCATCTATTGGCCAATTGAATGCACTCCAGGAGCTTCATTTGAATGGGTGTTCCAACTTGAAAGAATTACCTTCATCTATTGGCCAATTGAATGCACTCCAAGAGTTTCATTTGTCAGGGTGTTCTAACTTGAAAGAACTACCTTCATCTATTGGCCAATTGAATGCACTCCAAGAGTTTCATTTGTCAGGGTGTTCTAACTTGAAAGAACTACCTTCATCTATTGGCCAATTGAATGCACTCCAAGAGATTCGTTTGTCATGTAGTTATAGCTTGAAAGAACTACCTTCATTTATTGGCCAATTGAATGCACTCCAAAAGCTTCATTTGAATGATTGTTCTGAGTTGAATGGATTACCTTCATCTATTGGCCAATTGAATGCACTCCAAGAGCTTCATTTGTCAGGGTGTTCTGACTTGAAAGAACTACCTTCATCTATTGGCCAATTGAATGCACTCCAAGAGCTTGATTTGTCAGGGTGTTATATCTTACAAGAATTACCTTCATCTATTGGCGAATTGAATGCACTCCAAAAGCTTGATTTGCGAGGGTGTTCCAACTTGAAAGAACTACCTTCATCTATTGGCCAATTGAATGCACTCCAGGAGCTTCATTTGAATGGGTGTTCCAACTTGAAAGAACTACCTTCATCTATTGGCCAATTGAATGCACTCCAAAAGCTTCATTTAAATGATTGTTCTGAGTTGAATGGATTACCTTCATCTATTGGCTAATTGAATGCACTCCAAAAGTTTGATTTGCGAGGGTGTTCCAACTTGAAAGAATGACCTTCATTTATTGGTCAATTGAATGCACTCCAAAAGCTTCATTTATTATGGTGTTCCAGCTTGAAAGAACTACCTTCATGTATTGGCCAATTGAATGTACTCCAAGAGCTTCATTTGTTAAGGTGTTGCAAATTGAATGAATTATCTTCATCTATTGGCCAATTGAATGCACTCCAAGAGCTTGATTTGCGAGGGTGTTCCAACTTGAAAGAACTACCTTCATCTATTGGCCAATTGAATGCACTCCAAAAGCTTGATTTGTCAAGGTGTTCCGAATTGAATGAACTACCTTCATCTATTGGCCAATTGAATGCACTCCAAGAGCTTGATTTGCGAGGGTGTTCCAACTTGAAAGAACTACCTTCATCTATTGGCCAATTGAATGCACTCCAAGAGCTTCATTTGTCAGGGTGTTCCAAATTGAATGAACTACCTTCATCTATTGGCCAATTGAGTGCACTCCAAAAGCTTGTTGTCGTAGGTTGTTCCAACTTGAAAGAACTACCTTCATTTATTGGCCAATTGAATGCACTCCAAGAATTTGATTTGTCAAGGTGTTCCGAATTGAATAAACTACCTTCATCTATTGGCCAATTGAGTGCACTCCAAAAGCTTGTTGTAGTAGGTTGTTCCAACTTGAAAGAACTACCTTCATTTATTGGCCAATTGAATGCACTCCAAAAGCTTCTTGTAATAGGTTGTTGCAACTTGAGAGAACTACCTTCATCTATTGGCCAATTGAATGCACTTTAAGAATTTCATTTGAATGAATGTTTTGAGTTGAATGAATTGCCTTAATTTATTGGCCAATTGAATGCACGCCAAAAGCTTCATTTGAATGGGTGTTCTAATTTGAGAGAACTACCTTCATCTATTGGCCAATTGAATGCAATCTAAGAGCTTCATTTGAATGGGTGTTGCAACTTGAGAGAACTACCTTCATCTATTGGCCAATTGAATGCACTTGAAAAGCTTCATTTGAATGAGTGTTTTGAATTAAATGAGTTACCTTCATCTATTGGCGAATTGAACGCACTTCAAAGGCTTGATTTGCAAGGGTGTTCCACTTTTAAAAAACTACCTTCGTCTATTGATGAATTGAATGCACTCCAAGAGCTTGATTTGTGAAGGTGTTCCAACTTGAAAAAACTACCTTCATCTATTGGTCAATTGAATGCATTCCAAAAGCTTGATTTGCGAAGGTGTTCCAACTTGAAAGAACTACTTTCATCAATTGGCCAATTGAATACACTCTAGAAGCTTATTGATAAAAAAATTACAACGTGAAAGCATTGTGAAAAAATACATTCATCTATGGGCGAATTGAATGCACTCAAAGTGCTTCATTTGTCAAGGTGTTCCAATTTGAAATAACTACTTTCATCTATTAGTCATTGAATGCACTTGAAAATCTTGATTTGTGTGAATGTTTTATTTGCAAGAATGATTTACATGTACATTGGCTAATTAAATGCACTCCAAAAGTTTTAGTTGTGGAAGTTTAATTTGTATGAACTAACAGGAATTACTTATGTTTATTGGGCAATTTAATGCATTCAAGGAACATAATTTGTTAAAGTGTTTCAATTTGAGATAATTACTTTCATCCATTGCCAATCGTATCATTAGTAGAAAACCTTTTTTTTTCAACCAACCCGCTTTCAACTTGACGTCATCTTGGACTACATTTCAATTGTATTTTTTGAATTAAAAAAATAAATCATAATTTCCAAGTAAATTCAGCCACCTACTCTTTTGGTGGACAAATGAAGGTGAATCCCAAATATTTTGAAGTTCATGGAATATTTTTAGCATAGCACCCCCATGGTCTACAATTGAATTCCAATTAACATGTTGACTTGGAAATTTACATAGTCTATAATCAAGCCTCTATGGGTGATGTGTCCCATGTTCAATTACTTTGGTCAATTACAAAACATAGTGATGGATAATAGATCACACATGGATGGATGACATTGAGATTGGGACTAATGTTTTCGTTGCAAATGCACATCAAGACTATCTCTTGACTATGATTACAAGTTGAAGGCAAAAAAAGAATGTTCAACAATCTTACATATTATGTGAACACCTCAATTGCAAATGCTGCTTAGTAAACATGATAACAACCATTGTGTCATGCTCTACAAACATTGGTATATATGCATGGTTCTAGTTTTAAGAAACAAATATTTATTGAGGTTGTCAAAGCCAACAAAATCATAATGATGAAAATATGTTTTTTCTATTTGAAAAACCCCAACAGCTAGATTTTGAAAACTATCAAGTTATTTGATGATTTGTCAAAAACATTTAGATCCTAGGTTCTATGATAGATGGTGGGCAAAACTGATTCAACTTCCAAAAAAACATTATTCACATCAGGATTTGACCTTTCACCGAGCTCCCTATTAAAAGACATTTGTCATTGAGAAAAATTGAACAAAATAAAACTAGTTTTCTCTATATTTCAATGCATGAGAAAATATATATGGACAAAGAGAGCTTGATGCCCAAGAAAAGAAAGGACCTTTTCATCAATAGAAGCATTGTCACTAATAGAAAAAGGTTAAAATGTAACCAAATGATTTGTGACTATATGCAACTAATTGTCGTTTACAACTAACATTGGTTACATTTGTGATTAAAAATCACATCACACATTATTTGATCACATTTATGACTATGTTGCAACTATTTCTAGGTTTTTCATTCTTCCAATGAGATGACTTTTCATGTTATTTTCCTCTAAGAAGGCCTTCATATGGCCCATTAGTTGCAAAATTGACCAAAAAATGATAACTAATACTTATTTACACATTAAGTTATGTATGTTACTAATTTTGTATAAGGTAAGTCATGTGTTTTATGTCATGGTAACTAACAATTATGTATAGTAAGCCTTATGTATACATCATGTACTCCACATTCATAATGGTATATATATATGTATTATTTTCATGGATTAATTAAGCATGGTTTGAAAAAACTATTATTGTATATTAACCTCATATTAAGGTATATGTAAAGATGACAATACATCAATCATCCATAGGTGTATAAAAAACAAGTACAATAATTATCATAGAATTATTGTGATTAAAGTAATTGGCAAAAAATGTATATAAATAGTGAAATTATTTAAAAATTAAAATCTAAAACTAAAATCCATATTTGATCTTTTTACACTAATCATAATGTAGTTCGACTAATTAATGTAATTATCATCATTATTCTCAAATAATATATCTATTATTTATAATTAATTATTCTTTCAACATAAAAATTTGAAAATTTGATTCTTGAAATTTACAAATGTTAAAAATAAACTTAAAAAATTATAGAATATGTATTTGCACTTAGTAATACTATTGATAATTTATAATTTGAATTAACATTTACAATTCTTATGGTAATTTTACTATAATGTGAATAATTAACATACATACCAAGAGACACTATGTAAAGTACAACTGAGATAGTTGGGAGGTGACAAGCAACAAGTCAGTAAATACAGTCAGTGTGAAATGCAGAATAGCTTTCTGAATTCATATTCCCGTGATCATTTTGAAACTTAATGCACTTTGTCATTTAAGAAGCATCACCTTGCACAATGATGATGCTCTGTGTTGGATATTGAACATACCTGGAGTGTTCATGGAAATGGCGTGGTGATGTACATTGCTCAACAAATAGACTCTGAGCTATACCAGTGTGCACAGCTGAACCCTAAACCTGATATCTAAGCAAGAAAAAACTGTAGAGAAGCAAAATATCCAAGCCCAGTTGGCAAATGGCCATTTGCAGTGGAACAGAATAGTGCTTAGATTGGTACTTGACCTTGGAACAGAGCTTGGTCCTTGGAAGATTAACAATTCAGTGTTCACAAATGTTTTCATACTGGCAATTATTTGTCAATGATACTCCAGTCAGTGAATCTGCATCAGTCTGTGGTACTCTCATGAAATTGGAATCTTGCACTTGTGGATACAATCCTTGAATTCTTCATCTCCTTTGTCTGAACTTTAACAATTGCATTGACAGTGACGGGCTTCATGTCTACAGCATTGATGTGGGACTTAACAGTTCGTGTTCAGACACTGAAGCTGCTTTTACTGTTTATCTTATGAATCTTCACCACATGTGGTACTTTGTACGTTTTGGCAATTCCACAAACATTTGCAGATGCAAGGTGACTAAACCCGAGCAGCAATTTGCATGAAGCTGCTGTGATAGCCATGGTTCCTTGACATTCAACTCATGATAATCTAGTTGTTTGCAACACCGTTTTAAGCAGCAATTTGTGTCACAAACAGTGGCATCACACATGGCTAACACTCTGCAATTGGCCTTCAGTGTCTAGATTCCTGCTTTGTTTATACATTTAGACTGAGAGTAGTGTTCCAGATGCAGGCAACCTTTGATCTTTCAGAGTTTTGTTGACATTTGCCCATAATTTGAATAAGCAGTTATAAAATTAGTCCATTTATGTTATGTGCTTTCCAGGTGCAAATCTTCCAGTCACAAAGATCCCCAGCACAGTTTAAATGTGCTTTGATTCCTGCAGCCTTGATTTTACTATTATGCAGGTCACTTCAATCAGGAAGGAGATGCTCAAATTGATGTGTAGAAGCATCACCCTGGTTTGTGGATTGAGTTGCTTTCAAGCCCTATGCCTTGAGTTATTTGCTCAGCACAGGGGGATGTCATTGTGTAATTCATGTTCCTGTTGAAAGCCACTGAAATTGCATGATAATGTATGTGATTGGTTGCTATTTTGCAAATAGTTGTTCAGTTTGTTTCGATCTTCTTATAGTGGAGTCTCATCACTCTTAAGCTTTTTTGGGGTTTTCAATGGAGTCTCCTCAACTCTGTTCACTGGTATGTTCTTTGGACCTAAAACCTCTATGCCCTTATTATTAGGTCATCTCTCTGCTTATGTCTCTGTTGTGGATGAACCCCAACTGAGTTAATGTTGGGTGTCACCTTGGTTGCCTATCTAGTATAAAATTGGTCTTGGACAATAGGTGGGACAATATGTGGGTACTTGGTAAGTAGATGAATGTAGGTGGCTGCTATGTATGCATAATAGCCATTGTGCCAACATGTATAACACCTATTTCAATTTTCTTATCCCTAGGCTACAACCTTTAAAAAAAATGACGGTATGTGAGGGACAATGGAGCGCTATGACCCAATAAGGAACCTTACATCAGAAAAAGTTACCCTTTGAATTTGCATGATGACCTCTAGAAGCTTATCTTACATGTATCCCACTATCATATAGGAGTGTTTTGTCTTTGATTGTCATCAATTGTGCTTTTTACAAGACCTTTTTGATTTTCACTAGCCGATTTGTGGCAGATGACAACTTTTTTTTTCTTAGGTCTTTTTTGTTCTCAGTCATGTGTCCTATTTGCATAGGGTTTTTTTCTTATTTTTGTTGGTTATTTGCTATTGTTTTTTCTTTGGGTTTTGTTGGTTATTAGTAGATTTTGTGTTAATTTCTACATGAGATTGTTACAAAATGCATAGTGCTAACATTGGTTATGATTGTAGAACAATGCAATATGGATGTTTGATTGCATTGTGTTGATTGCTTGTCCCTTTATTTATTTATTAGTGCACGAGTGACTCATGAGCATTAAAATTCTTGCATGAACTATTACTTAGATGTATCTCTCCCATAAAGAGGGCAGCTTTCTAGCCATATGTTGTGTGGACTTGTGTTGAGAAGGGCAGTCCATTACTAAATTTTTGGCTGAAGAAACATGTATCATTGATGAAATTGATACATTGTTGGATGTAGATGGTTATTTCAATATTGATGTCGATCTAGCTTAATGCATTCAAAAGTTGATGAACATTTTGTTTAATTTTTCAAGAGCGATCTTGCTTTCATTAAGAATCTAGTTGTGTTAACTTCAATGGCTAGATGTAATGGTTAGTTCAATTCTCTAGTTCTAATTTGATGAATGTCCCTATGTCCTTTTTCAATTCTTGATTTAGAATTCTAGTAATTGTCCAAACTTTGCACATGTTTTTTAACTTACAATTTTGCATGATGATGATGTTTTGGCAAGTTTGTAATGATTCTCATTTTTAAAATCTATCATAGCGAACACCCATACACATGGTAGCTCTAAGTTCATTGACCTTTTTAGGTTAGTATGTGTTGATTTGGGATGTGTATGTGTGTTTGCACGTTTAGGCAAAAAAAATTATCAACACTTTTAATAAAGTTTTGAGTTGAAATAATGTTTATTAACCATAAATAAGTAATTATATATATAATAATATATAGAATTACATTAATTAGTTGTACTAATTACAGAAAATTACTCACATATTATGATTGTAATAACATTTATTGTATATAAGGAATTCTAAAAAATGAATACTTTAATTTATTGTATTATGATCCTTGGAAATGCATTCATTATTTTACTTACTTTAATTACCATAAATTACTATAGTTTTTTTGAACCATATTCAAAATTAATAGTTTTAAGTTCTAAATCATGATTAATTAAGTTCCATTATAAATTATGAAATTATTATAATTAATATATTAATTAATTACAGTTAGTTTACAATAATTAATCCTTGATTACAATAATTTATTTTTATTTTTTAAATATATTAATTATTACTGTTTAAAATGTATGGAGTAATAATAATAATATATTTTAAATATGTAACTATAAATAAAACATACAATAATTTAGGATACCATGTTCTTTGGGGAGCAAATCTGTTTGAAACTTTGTGTGATCATAACTTTTGCATATGAATTTTAATTGAAATGTTTTCAACCATGAAGTTGTAGCTTTCCTTGAAACTTTTTTAATGATAGGTCGTAAGCTTATATTTAAAAAATGAAATGATTGTGATTGTTAAAAGATTCATAACATATGGTTCCTTGGGTAATAGTTAGAGGATAAAAAGTTTAAGTTGCCAAGGGCAACAACCATGTTCCCTTGATGAGCAAATGTGTCTAAAATTTCGTCAGATCATAACTTTTGAATATGAATTATAATTGAAATGTTTTCAACCATAAAGTTGTAGCTATCATTGAGACTTTTGCAATGATAAATCACAAGCTTATATAAAAACAAAAATGAGACGACTATGATTGTTAAAAAAATTGGAACATATGTTTCCTTGGGGAATTTGTGCCTTTTTTCAAGGAAAAATTCATTTGTCCTCAAGGAAGTTGGCTTTTCTTTGGGGAACAATTGTGTCTTTGTGAAGGAGTTTTTATTGCCCTAAACAATTTAAACATTTTTTCCTAGGGGAATAATTATGTCCCTAGGGAGAAAGAACTTAAGTTGCCCCAAGGAGCAACCATGTTCCCCTAAAGATTAAATGTGTCGATTTTTTTGTTTGATCATAACGTTTGCATATGAATTTTAATTGAAATGTTTTTAACTACAAAGTTGTAGATGTCATTGAGACCTTTCTAATGATAAGTCGCAAGCTTGTATAAAAACAAAAATGAGATGACTGTGATTGTTAAAAGATTCAGAACACATATTTCCTTGGGGAACTTGGGCTTATCCTTGGGGAAAGTTTATTGTTCCCAAGGGAAGTTAGCTTTTCCCCAAAAAACAATCATGTCTCTAGGGAAAAGGAATTTAACTTACTTTGGGGAACAACTAAAACCTTTTTTTCCTTGGGGAATAATCATGTCCAACCCCATGCTGCATTTAATTCATTATGCATGAAGTTATGTTTAGAAATAAAATGAAGTTTAAAAAGATAAAATTGCAAGAAATCAAGGATTAATTGGGTTTGAAAGATCTAAAGGTTTGTATTTTATGATTACTCAGAGATTGCATGTAATAATCAGAAAGTAAAAAAAGGTCTTGGGTCATCAATAATCATATTACAAGGAGTTATTGATTTAGTTGGGTTTGACATATGCAAGGTTAGATTTTTGTTTTATGAAAGATTGCATGAGTGATTAGAGAGTAGAAAGGGATTTGGTCATCGGAGTGACATTTAAATTGTCAAATTAAAGTTATCTTTAAAGAGAGGATGAAGTTTAAAAAGAAAGTTGTAGGACTTAGGGGTTGAATTGTGGTTAGCAAATCATTGAGCTGATATCCTAATGTGGAAAACATAAAAATTGGGATAAGATTATGAAAGCTTTTATGTTTGATCCATCATAAGTTTTTGTATGTTGAGAAGTAAAGCAATCATATTGTATTTTTTTCTTTCATAATCAATGAACAATGAATGTAAAATTTGTCAATGGTTGTGCTTCCATGAAATATGCTTACAATGTATGTTTGATAACCAACATAAAAACATAAAATCTATTTGGTTTTCAGTAGGTTTTTGCAAAACTAGGCCCTTATGCATCTTAGCCGGCTTTTTTGCCCCAAAAAAAAACCCTTATTGACTCAATACCCTAACAAATTGATACCATGCGGGTTAATTTCTTTTTTTTTAATCCTAATATTTGATACCCATGTGTGTAAACAAAATTTCAAAAACTTATAATATCCAACCTAGTGGATATTGCAAAAAAATCAATATCCAGCCAGCAGTAGTTTTAACCCCTTTTTTGTTTTATTTGAATTAAAAATTTAAAATTGCAAAAGAGAAATGGCATTTGAAAAGATGACCCATGGTGAAGAAGTTGAATATATTCACTTGGAGTGTTTGGGTGATGGAATTATGTTGTTGTAAACCCAACATGTGAAAAATGTTGTGTCAAATTGTGCATACTTTAACAATTGGTAAGTCAAAACATTATTATCAGTAACCTAACCAAATTATACAACATCACATGTGTATATTCTTTTACAAAAAATTATATTTTTCAAATAAAACCATCATTTTATTTTTGAAAAAGCCTTGTATACTCAACTTTAATTTTGATGGATTCAAACATTACCAAAGTTTGATTCTATAACATAAAAACAACAAAAATCATCATAAATGCTGAAAAAAACACGTTTATTTTATTTTTTCCTTTACTATATGCAAATAAACATCTCAAAAGACATAAATCATGAACCTTCAACCTCCAAAATAAATAATTTTGACTTTTAAAAAGAAGAATAAGAACTTTCAATCTTCAAAAATAAGAACCTTCAACTTTTTAAAAACAATAACTTTTAACCTTTACAAATAAAAACAAGAACTTTCAACCTTGAAAAACAAGAATAAAAATTTTCAACCTCCAAAGTTTTCTAAATAAAAAATCTTGTAACAACTTTTTTGTTTTAGTTTTAAATTTAAAAAACAAAAAAAAATTCTTTATTATCAAGCACATGATATGACAATTCCATCAACAAAAGATTTATAAATGGAAAAAATGTTTAATATATATTTTTATTTTAATACATTTTGAGCTTCTTAATAATAGACATAGGTGCATGAAAGTCCTTAATGCAAAGAGGGAGATTTATTGATTTATTACCATGTATCATTTTGTTGAAGGTTTCACATTCACATACATGTGACATGATTATATATGTTAAAGTTATATATTAGTTACAAAATAGTCATTGATTAGGTGTTACTCGTACCTTAGTTATAATATAATTATCACATGTTACTAAAGTACAATTTGACAACAAAATCAAACATGTTCAATACAATCAAATTCTCAATGTGTATATTCTATTATATAAGTGTTCATTTTACAACTAACTTGCAACTATAATACAACTCTTTTGATTTTTTGACATCACATTTTCTTCATTAATTATTTGTATTTTCATGAAATAATTATACCGTAATTATACATTAATAGTTTTGAAACTTTAGTTGTAAGGTAGTCTAATTGCTATGGACATGATTTCTCATAATGTTCAAAAATCTTGACAATTTCAAATCTTTTTTTTCCTTATAATGTGGTGATTT
>Ga0209208_10012527_pt1 | contig 10728 bp, 10 predicted proteins | sample S1TSphfallax_3_FD_187694 | JGI IMG/M metagenome (GOLD analysis project Ga0209208, IMG submission 187694) | Host-associated microbial communities from peat moss isolated from Minnesota, USA - S1T2_Fd - Sphagnum fallax MG (SPAdes) (version 2) | ecosystem: Host-associated > Plants > Peat moss >... | reverse complement strand
GATTATGTTTATGGTCTTTCTTCAAATGTTGTTATTCCAATGATACCAATGGTATTATCCTTTGATGATAGACCTTCTCCTACTTCATTGGAACAAGACACGATGAAAGAAAGAAAGAATTTAATATAACACTAATTGAAAAACAAATTATATAAGTTATTATGAGATTTTCAACTAATGTTTTATTTGCTAAGGTTTTAGAACAATTAAAATAGGATTTTAATTTGTGATGGGTTGTATTATTATTTTGTTTATGAGGTTGAATTTGAAGGCTTAATGGCATCATTCAATTCATTAATATGTAGATCATTGCTAAATCTCTTTGTCAACTCAAGAATACAAGATTTATTGTTTTATTTTTGTCCCAAAAAATTATAACAAATGATGCCCATGAAATTTCCATCATGCATTCGGTATGTTAAAAAACATTTATACATTATAAGATGACTCGAAACATCTTTTACAATTCACCATAAAGAAACAAAAGGAGAAAAATTGTTGAGCCTTCAATTTTTCTTTCACAATCATCCATTCCAAATAAAATAGTGAGCAAGTTCAATGCAAGCCAAGGCATGAAAAGGGGACGTTTGTGTTTCTTTAATGCAATACAACCATATTTGAACAATAATATGTGTGTCATAAAATATCACAACATGGATCACAACAATGTTACAAAACAAGTATGGCATGGAGTTGCAATAAAGGTTTATGTCATTCAGTGGGTACAAGGTTATTGGCAAGGACAAAACAATATATAATGTTGTAGCTAAGGACATGCCTCTTTCACACACAAGTAATGCAATAATACAAGGCACATGTGTGGATAAAAACTATGGTAGAAACACAAGAAAGATCCCATTAGTGTCCACATGTGGGTGATTGCAAATGAAAAATTTGTATTATGTTACAATATATATGAATATGGAATATTAAAATTGGATCCCATTTTTAACAAGACGTGCCATTGACAATTTGAATTCAAATAGAATGGAAAATGCAAATGATGATCATAAATAGCAATAGGAGAAAATGTCATGTGATGTGACTTTTGGGACAAGTGAACAAAAGGTAATGAAATCGATTATAAAATGTTATATTCAAATAATGTCCTATGTGCATGAAAATGTTCTATTGCACAATTTTTTGGGTGACATCCTAACCTACTATAAGGTTTGCCTTATAGTATCCTTGTACATATTCATAATCTTTGATGGATTGCAAAATGGTATTATAATATCATTTCTCAATACATGTTGTGGCAAGGAGGAGCATTACACCATGGTGTAAACGCTCAATCAAAGGCTATTCCAACATGCACCTTATTGGTACCCAAATGTAACTATTGTTGACAATGCATAGGTAGAGTTCAATGCAATTAGGTATTACATTAATTCACAAAAGATTGTGTTCATTTGATTTTGAAATATTTTCTTTTGACCTTGTGTGATAACTTGTTTTTGTTGCAATATTGTGTGGTTAGAGTCTCACATTTTCACATACAATGCCAAAGCTTACACATAAATTCATTTTACAAAGGATGGTTGGGGGACACCTATGTCATCTCCTTCAATATCTTTGATGTTTTCACAACCTCCTTGTCATGATTAATCTCATATTCTTCCTCCTCCCTAACCATGTTGTCCAAAGTACCTTTGCTCCTACTACCCATTGATAATACTTCTTGGTTTGTCTTAATCTATATCCCATCAACCTCATTGCCCTCATTACTACCTTCAAACAACAAAAATGTACCAACACCTACAAGATCTCTAGCACAAATAATGAACTAGAACATGAAACATGGAAAAAATGTCTTTCAATGCAAAAAGAGTTCTACATGAAAATCATGTTATGTTCATGATTGAAAAAACACCTTACTCACTCTACAAATACCTAACTTGTATGCAACAATGTCTTCAAGAAGTGCATATCAAAAGAGAGGTAGATCAAACCTTTGTTCTCACCATATAACAATTCTCTATCATGCAACAACATTTTCCTTATCCAATCCATAGCCAAAGAGGGGAAAGAATTAAGAATATTATCTCCTAGACTCATATTTATGCTACATGTGTGCCATGATAATTTATGAGCCATAAATATTCCTAGACTTCTTATATGAGTCTACTAAACTCCATTTTCCTATTGAACCCAAAACTCGTTTCTATTATAAAATTTGCTCCATGGGTTGGTATTAACAAGATTCATTTTTTACATGAAAAATGACCTTAAAGTCACATTAGGACAAATTGTTGCATTACTTGAAGAGCAAGTGTTGACACAAAATGTAAATTATCATATTAATATGCAAATCCTAGCTAAATGCCTTTGCCAACCAAAGCAAACAATTTTTTCACAAGTAATTGGAAAATTTCCCTCACCACTTTTGGGAGGTGCATACTTCAATCCAATAGCACCTCACCAGTGTGCCCAAATTTGTCTTCTTTTATTTGATTTTGTTGAATTCATCAAGTTTACTATTTGTGCCGAAATATAAACTAATTATGAGACATCTTTAAGTAGAACTTGTTGCTCAAAATTTTGTAATTCCCTAATACATAGCGCACGCACACACACACAACATATTTGAAAAGCTCATGGAAAAGTGATTTCAGACCAACCAAAAAAGAGGTCACACTTAACATTGCTAATTTTTTCAGAATTTAATCAAAACAAGGTAGAGGTTTTCAAAAGCTTGATATATCTTGTCCTTCGCCTATCACAAAATGTGACCCAATATATGCCCAAGAACATCTCATTGAAAACATTTATGTGCAATACAAAATCTCATCCCGTGAACACCCTTTGAAAGCTCCCATTGTATAAAGCCCCACATATTCATTCAAAAAGGAATATGGACAAACAAACAAAAGGTGACGAGGAAAGTGATATACCTTGGCGTTGGAGTGAGAATAATCTTACTTGATACAAAAATGGGCAACACAATCCTGCATTATTTCATTCTATAGATCAATCTTAGAAACAATTTATGCTCATATAATTCAACCCACCAAGTTTCAAATTCTCGAGAGTTAAGCATAGAAATACACAAAAGAAAAAATGTTTTGGATTTGGATTGGTTGAGTTTTCTCAACCAACAATGCACCAAGTAACACTTTCATGCATCAAATTAATGTTTGACATTATGAATCATAATCATGCACACCCTCTTCCAACCTTTATGGGTTCATGTCAAAGGTCATTTGTTTGATGGCACTTTAACAACATGAAGTGCAGATAGGAACAAAAATGTTAAATATAAAAATCAATGTACCCAAAATAACAAACTCTCCATATGCAGTGTAGTTCCAAGAAACCTTATGTGGATGCACATATTATGAAAAGTGGGTTGTTTTAGAAAACCCATAGGTGGATTCCAAAACTATTTTTGTGAAATGGCAAGTAGGAGTGTAGCAACGATAACAACACGTGAATCTAATGAAGCACATTCTTCCAAAGATTACATTTCATTTTAAAGCACCTTTCACTTGTGTTTCTACAAGTACACTTTCTAGTCGACCAACATTGTTTCTCTAAGGTTGAAGGATAAAACTGCAAGAGATAATTTTATCATTGAGATTATATGCACATTACATCATCTCTCACTTATCAAACTTAAAAAATCATCTTTCCGACTTTGCATTACAAAATAAAAATCTAATTTTGTAATAACCCACTAGACACAAAATCCAAATTGATGGGATTTCAAAATATTTGAATGTTAATTAAACCCAATTGGATCTTGAACTGAAACAGTAAATGCAACCTTCAAATAATGTACAAATGAGTTAAGACTTGCAAATATGCAAAGAAATATGAGTTTGGACTTATGCAAATATTCACAAAAAATATAATGATTTCGAAAAGGGTCATCATATGAAAATAAATGAGTTTGGATTTATGTAAATATGCACAAAACACAACAACACATTTTGGGTTTTGCAAATGGCCTTTACAACTACATACTAGTGAGAAAAGACATATGTGACTAATGATTAATGAGTTGCTAAACCCATGTCATTTCGCCCATTTAGTCGCAAGGGATGTTTAGTTGCAAAACCCAATTGTTTTAGCAATTGCGATTTTAAAAAATTATTATAATAATCAAATTCCATGTCATCATTAACTTTGGTATGACGTGTAAAGTGCATTCCATTTCAAATTAGTCATTTTATTTGACTAAATGTTACAAAAGATACCTTGATGGATGGATGACACGTGTCAAAAATCTATAAACGTGTTATGAATCATTAAACATGACCAAAAATCAACCTAGTTTAACCCATGGAACCAAAAGTCAACCTAGTTTAACCTAGCTAACTCACCTAGCCAAAAGTCAACATAATTTAACCTAGCTAGGCTAATTAACTATGTTAGGCAACCTAGGCTACTTAACCTATGTTGGCTTAGATTAAAAACAAACATCAGACTCCTAAACCCAAGAAGTTTAACTAAGCTACCTAACTTAAGCCAAACGGTTTAGGTATCATAGGTTGCAAGAATAAGGATTTGAACCTCTCACCTTCACTTTGGAGTTCAAGTATTAATATGTTGCACTACCACATTTTTTTATATTAATTATATTTAACACCAAGTTATAAAGCTAAAACATTTTAACCTTGAATTAACCTTGGCCACCCTAAGCTAACCCAGGTCAACCTACCTACTACCTACCAATTTAACTTAAACCTAAACCTCCCTAAGTTGACTTAAGATGAACTAGTTTGTCAACATATACTACTTACCAACCTAACGAAGGTTAACCTATGCATTTTTAGGCTTAACAAAAAGCCTAGGATGATTATGTCACATCATAGTCACATCTAGTTGCACAAACTTGAGGGTAATTACAAACTTGATAATATATTTTGTAATGAAGCTCCCTAAGTTAACTTGGCAAAAAACCTAAAGCTAAGAACCTAGGCAAGCCTATTTAGGTCAACCTATTAATAGGGTAACCTATTCTAGGGTTATTTAAACATACCAAATGTAGTAAATTTATTATGTCGAATTAAGTAACTTACAAGGTAGTTTATATTACAAAATAGGTTTTTACTAAGTAACTTACATACATAGGTTAATTTAATAGGTATGTTAACCTAAGCTCGTGTGTTAAGTAGTTAAAAAATCAATGAGTTATGTGTCACCTTTTTCATAAATGATTATTAATATTGTAATCATAATTACAAGTTAACAATAGATTGTTTAACACACATACACATGCATGTGAATCATGACTTCAAAAACCTAATGGCACACAAAAAATTATGGCATGCCATGACAAATATTAGTGCCATAAACTCAAAACACACAAAAACTTATGGTGTCACAAAAAATCATGGATCGTTATGAAATTTGTGACACCTTGTTGCCAAATGGCATGTCATGTCATCATCACATGGAAAACCAAATCGTTATTAATCGCAAAGGACAACAATATTTTCAAGTAGCTAATAAATGAAGTTAATCCATCAAATCAATGACATGAATCATGATGTGAAGTTAGTGTCACAAGTCATGAAGTGTTGTGACTACTAGTCAACCTCATTGCCACGTGGCATGCTGCATCAACATCACAAGACCATAAATTGTTATTATTCACCAAAAGTTGCAATAATCAATGGAATTTTGTTATTACCTAATTTTGGATGAATAAAAATACATTTTTGAAATTTTTATATTTGTGTAAAAAACATCAAGTTGTGATATCAACTATAGTCACAAAACCATAATGCCATGTGGCACCACAATGTCCTTTACAACTATCCAATCATTAACATGAACTTATTCATTAACATGAACTTATACATTACAATTGTAATAAAAAAAGACAATAGTTGTTTTATTAACTAGCTCTAAAATTCAAGATGTGTTATTGTGAAAAATATAATGATTTCCAAAAGGGTCATTGGTAGTGGTTTTTTTGTTTGGCCAAATAATTGCCATTTGGTGACCAAAAACAATTCCACTATTTTCATATATTTAACCTTCAAATGAAAGTTCTAGATTGATCCAAGGTTATGTAATTTAGTTGCACTTGGGTTTTACGTTCCTTTGTTTTACTAATGACAATCAACTAACATAAGGTCATAATATTAATATGTTTAAATGATTAATTTATTTTGTAATCAATAATATTTTCATTTCCATGACTTTCAATAATTTAGTTTTAATTCATAATTATAATGGAATATCATATCAATTTACATATTAAAGTGCTAAAGATGCCAAATACTGTAATATTTCAAGTAAAATAAATATACAAATGACATCCATGGACAATAAATTATATTGCAAAATATAAGATGAATTTTTTTTTATTGCAATAGTTGGTAGGTCACATTTGCATTAAGGACAAAGATGTTGAAATCTAAATTCTACTTTGGGTATCACATGACTAGAGATCTCATAACCTTGGGATTCATTGGATATGATATCTTTCAACTATCATAGTTTTTTATGTATGTTGGATATCGAATGTGATATCCTAGTTGGATTTCTAGATTTTCCAAATATCCACTCAACATTGGTTCACATTCGGGCCAACAACATAAGCCACCTTAATCACAACGAGGGAAAAGGAAATATGTGCTTGCCCAAACGAAGAAAACTAATGGCAAAAAATGCTTCATAAAAAATCACAATCTATTTTATATTTATACAATTTTATATTTTTCAGTTTATGATCAACTTTTATTTGTGTTTTGTGTTTGAAAAACATTTTCATTCAATCACTACTAAACTCATTGCATGCTTTTCACATTTGCTCCCTCATGCATTTTCTACATACAACTATTACATATTATTTACATAATTTCAAGAAATCATACAATTTTGTGAAATTTATGATATGCGAAATAAGACAAATGAGTTGGGAGAAGTAAAAAGGAGTATGATGAATAGGGTTGAAATGGTTTCATCATTGTTGGTTTTTGTATGTTAAATGTAAAGACATTTTTCTATTCTCATTTTTTGCATTCACATATGCTTATTTGTTAAAAAAAAGAAAGAAGACAAATTTACTCACAAAGCAATAATTTTTTCTAAATGTTTTTGATGTTCAAAACATGTTCATTCCTAAAGGAAATTGAGGCACAAAAGGACACAAAGAGGGCTAGAATAGCCTATTTGGGATTGAAACATGGTAGGATGAAAAAACTATGGGACCCTAGGGTCAAAGCATGATTGGGGTACCAAAAAGGTTGTTTCGTTATATATCAAGTGGACCCCCTCACTTGAACATGTCATTTCAAAACTTAATGGCACATTCATATTGAAAGTTTCTTTTTCTTCACACATACATACATTATTAAAGTACTATTTTATACATAACATTTCAAATTTGAATGAATTTTTAAATTCCTAAAAAGTCTTAGAAAAAATCTCATAAGGAATGTCTAAAATTATTTGGGCTCAAGCTTTTTACCACAAAAACTTTAATGTGTATAAAATGTTAGCTTTGAGTTCCTTATTTTCATCTTGCAATTTCTGTATGATCTCTTTGATCTTCTGCTCATTCTTTGTTTTATTCTTCCTCTAGATTTATATGTTATGTTTATACTCCCTCTAAAAGTCCTTCTCCTTGTCCAACTCCACCTAAAATATTGCCTTTTCCTTATTTTTTGTGGCCAATATGTTATTCAAACTGCTCACCACCAAATTCAAATTCCCCATATTCAAACTCACAATTGCCATGGTCTGAAATAATTCAACTGCCTTATATGTTTGCATTACTTCTGCAATTACCTTGTCCACAAACTTTAGTGTACTTATATGTGTCGTAGGATTTTTATATCCTTCTGCAAAAGATCCCCAACTCCTATACTAATCTACTCCTTAGCCCAAACTCAAATGGTTGCCCGTGCAACTTGTATGTGTCGTAGGATTTTTGTATCCTTTTGCAAAAGATCCCCAACTCCTATACTAATCTACTCCCTAGCCCAAATTCAAATGGTTCCCCCTTTGCAGATCCTAGTTTATTAACTGGTACTTGTAGTTTTGGTGGTTTGAACATTGTTACAAGAGTTTGTGTTCCAACTCTTTCCATTTACATGTTAGTAGCCTATAGACCTCCTTGTGTTTGTTGTTGTTGTTGTTGTTGCTGCAAATGTTGTGAAGTTTTATGATTGTCCATCCAATTTTCATAAATGTCCCCATCCATATGTGGATGCTCCTCAACCTCTGGAATCATGGTATCAAAGTGTGACAAGAACCAAGCGCCTTATTGCAATGTACAAAGTTTCAAAAAGTGGAAACTTAAAAAAAATTGGGCCATTGGTAAAACATGGCCCATATGGATAAATCTTATTATTATTTATTTCATAAATGAAAACAATATATACTCAAGAGGCCTACATAAACTTGGAGCAAATTTATTTCATTTGATATGAGGAAAAAATGAAATTTAACATGTGTCTTAGGTTTTTTGAAGAAAAAGGTGAATTTGGGAGTCCAAGGAATGAGTTTTTAAGTTTCAAATGGGATACCCCAATCATGTTTGGACTCCTATAGTCCTCCTACCTAAACCACCTTTGATGAATCTATTGTTATTATAATTATTATTATAATTTTCAATTTAGTCACACATTATTGTTTGTTGGACATTGTTTGAAAAACAATATTGTTTGTTTCACCTTTTCATTCAATAAAGTTATTCTTAAGCTTAATGGCCTATTAAATGATATGTTGTTTATGTTTTGAAATCTAACATCTATTATATGTTTTTGTTAACTAAATTATATTTTGAATGATTGTTAGTTTAACTACATTAGAAATATGAAGAAAAATGTCATGCAATTAGAGAAAAACCTTTGGATTTTTATTGTCATGTAATAACAAAATCATATAGTTACTACTTGCATTATTTATACCTATGATTTATTTGGGCTTTGCCTTGCTTCACATTACTAGTGATAATCAACTAAAATAAAGTTATAATATTAATATGTTTGAAAGTTAAATGATTGATATATTATCTAGTAAATATTTTTTCCATTTCCATTATCTTATAATGTATGAAATTCAATCTTCACATTTTGTGAAAAACATTAAATTTTTTGGTACCCTCCTCATTTTGATGTTCAAGTTCGATTCCTTGAGCATTTTTAATTCAAATTAATTCTTTTGTAGCATAAAGTAAAAAAGAATTTGCTATTTTTTTTGAAATTTCATCAAACTTTGGATATCACAAAACAAAAAATAAATCTTGCATATAATGTTTAATATTATGTATAATGAATTTATGGATATTATAATAGCAGAATTAAAAGGACATTTATTTTCATATCAATATTATTGCAATTATGTATATATTGTGGATTGGAATGTGCCTTCTAATGAAATTTGAATTTTCTTTCACAATGAAGTACTAAGTACATACATTGGTGAAATTGTTGTTGGCTTCTCATGACACATCAATACCTTTCCAAGTCAATCGTTTGTTTTCATATTTTGAATGTGCTTCAATGTTTTTTGAGTTTGAAAAAATGATTTAAAAAATATTTCCAATATTTTCTAGTAAAATGTATAAATAAATCTAAACATTAATACAATACATGTGTACAATAGACGATGAAAATGACTCTTCAACTAGTGTTAATTCCATTCATGTTTACAAAAAAAATTGTTTGTGAATAATTATACCTTAATCTAGTTTGAAAACAATATGAGAATGGGCATGAATGCAATTGAGGTTGATTGCATTCATGCCCATTCTCAGTTTATTTGACCTCCCCAATGAATAATCATAGTGGTAATTTACATGCTCAAAAAGTTTTTAAATGTTAAACTTGTTTGGTTTGAAATAAAAAATTCAATGAAAACTAAGTTCAATTATGTTTATTATTTTGAAACATGTGCATTCATTCATTCATTCAATATTAGATAAATATACAAAACTTAATGACCAATAACCCAACTTTCTCAATGTGGGATACAAATGATGTAATACTAAAGTGAGTTTAGCACATATCTATCAATTAAATTAATTAATGTTAAAGATTACATTTCAAAGCTGAAATATTTTTAAAAATTCTTTTAGAAGGAAATATTCTTTCATCAAACTTAGTTAAATTTTGAGTTATATTAAAAAATTATTAGTTTATTTGTAAGTTTGATTTTCAATACAAACCAAAAGCTATCACATTGTTAAATAATTCAGTGTTACCACTTGTTAAAGTTATGAACATTATAAAAATTAGATAATATAAAAATTCATAAAATGTATGGATATAATGTTTCATTTAATAATTTAATACATACCATGACATTAAAAAAAGATGCAACCAAATATTGAAATTTAGGCTCAATTTACGACTTTTACAATCATAGATCATGATGTTTAAGTCAATAATTACAATTATAATTGTAAATTCTTGTTTCAAACATAAATAACATATCATTCAATGAGCCATTAAGTCATTAAGCTTAAATTATATATATTGAATGAAAAAATGAAAAATGGAAATTTAATGCATTTGAATATGAATCATTCATTTTTTAAAAATAGCATGCATTTAAAGGATTTTCAATGTTTTGAAAACTTTGGTGTGATACACAATGATAGTTGATTGAGAGACATGTGAAGTAAGAATTACATGTGCAATTGATGTAATCAAATACTAAATAATGTAGGAATGTATAATTTGAAATTGAAAGCTAGACTTTGAACATGGTTCAAATAGATTAGAAATGGAATTTGATTGAATTAATAACATGCATTGAGAGAAA
>Ga0209208_10012526_pt1 | contig 10728 bp, 6 predicted proteins | sample S1TSphfallax_3_FD_187694 | JGI IMG/M metagenome (GOLD analysis project Ga0209208, IMG submission 187694) | Host-associated microbial communities from peat moss isolated from Minnesota, USA - S1T2_Fd - Sphagnum fallax MG (SPAdes) (version 2) | ecosystem: Host-associated > Plants > Peat moss >... | reverse complement strand
TTGTACAAGTTCAAATTGTATTTGGGAAATCTTATGTAATTGAATGTTTATTTGTTCACATGGTTTTCCTTTTTCTTAATGACAACTTACTTGTTGATTTGGTGAATCCTCAAATGTTATGACACATCATTTGTAGATCAAAGCAAACAACTATCAATGTTCTAATGCAAAGATCTATTATTTTGCCCATGGGTCTCATTAAACTCAACAAAATGAATGACATAATTCCTATGAAAACTCACATGGAATGTGCACACCTTAAATTGATTGTTTAAAAGAAGCGACAACTTAATAAAAAAGTTGTAGAACCAAATCATAATTAGTAATTAGGAAAAAAAAAAGGTGAATACATTGAACATGTAATCATTACATCCTTTGGTGCCACAAACCCGAATTTTAAAAATGATGAAGTGGGGCATAAGCACATTAGAATCCCTCAAATTGTTTTCACAAAGTATAATTTTTTGCATTTCAAAGTTTTGACAAGTTGTGTACACTAAACTTGATGACAATATTATGAACTTTGGGGAGATTTGAAAAGCTTGGAACATGATTTCATCAATTCATAAAAAAAATCAACAAAAGATGAAATCTTTTTATGTAATGAATATATTTGGACCAAAATAATACCTATAACAAAGTATGAAAAATGAGAAATATATTTCAAAAGTGAGGTTATAGGTGATATTTTTATATGAAATTTTAGGTAAAGAATAAAAATGATCCAAGAAAAGATAATCCGCTAATTTTTTGAAAATTATTATTTTCATTTAAGGGTCTAGCATGATTTTTCAATGTTGGTAAGCCATAAAAACTTTATTATTGAATATTTTAATGAAAAAGACATGTCAATTGAAAGAGAAGAAGATTGTTGAAGATTATTTGAAGTGTTTTTCCAATTTTTTCCTCTTGTTAATGGAACATTTCATTCAATATGACACCCTATGGTTGTAAAAGAACTGCATATTATATAATATGTACATTAAATGTACCCAATCCTCTTAATCTGAATATTAAATCAAATTTAATTTTGATTTAAAATGAACTTTTAGTTATAAAAATTTGTCATGCACATTCCAAAAAAAATTACTTGAATTTAAAACTGCCAAAAGACTTCCACCAAAAAATGTTCAATGTGCATTGTTATACATCATCATTTTTTGCATAAAATGGTTTGTCTCTAGTGTATTTATACCCAACGCAACAAATATTTCTTGAAAATTTGGTGTTTTACATTTTCAAGGCTTACAAACCCCTTTCCACTTGTAAGAACATTTTGCTTTAGAGGTTAATTTTATGTCAATCCCCTTGTGTTTAGTTTTCTTCTCAATTTTTTTCTTTTTGGAAGGAATGTTTCTTGCAATGGTGAAGAAGACAACAGATTTGCATGTATCATTAAATCTTTTATTTGTGACAATAGTTTCTGCAAGATCCATTTTATGGATGTCTCAAAGTGGCATGGACACATTTGTTTCACTTACTAATTTTCTAAATGGAGCTTGGGTGCCAATGCATGTTATTGTTGGGTTGTTTAAGGTTATGCATACCAAGTTTTCCAACCTTAAACAACCCAACAATAACATGCATTGGCACCCAAGCTCCATTTAGAAAATTAGTAAAGTTCAATCTAACATAAAATTTTGGGATGTGTACTTTGTGTTGGAAATGTAGTCATTTGATATACTAGTGGGTGCCCGTGGCCGAAGGCCACTGTGAAGTCCCCCGTGGGTGCCTGTAACCTTTGGCCACTGTTTTTTATTTTTTCTTAGTTTTTACTCTTTATTTTTTACTGCCCTGCCATGCCCTGCCCCGCCCCTACCTTGCCCTGCCCTTACCCTGCCCTGCCCCTGCCCCTCCCCTGCCCTTGCCCCTACCCTGCCCTGTTTCAAATTTTCCTTTTGGTGCCAGGGACAGGAGGAGGAAGTTACACAGGGAACGGGCAGTGTTTTTTTTTTCCTTTTGCTGCCAGGGACATGAGGAGGAAGTTACATAGGGAATGGGTATTTAAAGCACATGCAAAAGCTGCTTAGTAGAAAGTAACTTAGGTAAAAGAAGGTAACTTCAGACAGACAGTAAATAAAAGAAGGTAATAACAGATGGACAGACACTGTTGCCATTATATATAAGATATAAAGAAGAATCATTAAAATTTGATGCATATTCAATATCATATACTTGAGATTCATTATTGAATACATTTTATTAACATTGCCAAAAGTTCAATAAAAAAATCAAAGGTTTGTAGAAAAATGTATTAAATGTGGTTAACCCCAAGTCTTAGGAAAACATTATGCCCTTGGTGCCCTTGGTTCCTTTGATCATGTTTGCACCCACAAATTGTGTGCTTTAAAATAAGTTTAGAGATATTTTATACTTATTAGATTAAAATTTATTTTTCCAAATGCTATATTAATATATTATAATCATTTTTGGACAGATACAACACACATTTTCAACATTAACTTAGTTTTTTAAACTTGTAAGCATGTTAGAAAAATTGGCTATGCTTGAAATAAGACCTAAATTATTATGGTTGCACCCTTAATAAAAATGAAAATTATAAATAATATTAGTTATAAACTATGGATGGAAAGATGGGTGGATTTAGGGGAAATAAATAATTGTTGTTATGGGCCTTACACCAAGGACGTATTTGGATTCATGAATGATTTAGTTAATTATTTTGGGCTAGACATGAGTAAAAGTCAATTATTTGGACTTGATTCAATTTTTAAAAAATAGATTTTAAATAATTGGGTGATTCATCCATAGAAGGATGATAGTTTTAAAAGGTTAATATGTGGCAAATTGTTATTGGCTTGAAGTTAATGAATGATGATGTTTAGTGGATGTAAATGAATGCAATTGATAATTCATACATTTTTATTTTCAAGTATTTAAGGGGTTGTGGTGGGAGCTTTTAATTCATTATCTTTTTCATGATTTCAGGTTGTTAATTTGTTATTAAACCTTTGGATAAACCTTATGTGTAATGAACCCATGTTGTAATAAACTTATTTGTTGTTTTGATTATGGAAGAATTCAAAATAATAAACTTATGTGTCACCCATTTGAGCCTTTATTAGTGTTTATCACATCCAACATATTGTGTTAATTGTTTGCTCATCATTACCCATAAACATGATGAAATGGATAATATAATTTCTTTTTTAAAGGTTGGCATATAGGCCAATTATTATGGTCAACCAATCAAAAGTAATCATTTTTTTATTGTCTCCTTTTTAAGGTATTATATCCACAATGCATGTACAAGTCCAAAACTTGAACCAATGTTGGGTAACTATTTATGTTTGTGAAAAACCTCTCATTTTAGTTATGAAAAAAAAGTAGAACCATCTTGATTTTAGTTCTAGTTCCAAGCATAAATGTAATTGGGAATCCAATTATAGGTCAAGTTCTTCAAAACCAATTATAGCATCAATTTTGAAAATCAGTTTTAATTTTACTAACCCAAATTGGAATCGAGGTTGATTGTCAATCAACCTTTAATTAAGACTTGGTAATTTATTTTCTTATTAAACATTTTTTCGAAAATCTCAATTCTAGTTCTCATTCCACACCTAAGCATAACTAAAAACTTTGTTCCAAATGGTTTTAAAAAAAAAGTAAATCTAGGTTTCAAATCTTGTTACAATTTTGAAAATGAGACAATAAAGAAAATTTGCCCATGGGAAATTTGGGTTTTTATTTTTCTAATGTAAATTCAACAAATTTAACTGATTTTTTTCTCATTTCCAAATTTTCTATATCACAAAATAGGGGAAAGAACCTTGGACTTGAAACTATTTTTTGGATTAACAACAAGAAAACCATATTAGGGAACTTATTTGATCCTTTGATAGAAGGGATAGACACATGGTAACAAAGGACTTAGGAACAAAAACTATTTAGAACTATCGTTCCCATATATGGAGTGAAATTCATGTATGAAGCATGACTTTTAGCACAAAGATATGATTCATTTGCATAGCGACAAGTGTCCATCTCATGTTAAAGCATGAGCTCATGTTTGGGAAGGTCATCTTTCAATCGTGAGGTGTGACCATGACTACTTGTTGCCTTATGTGAGTGTCATTAAAAGCATTAAAAGTTCTTACAACTAGCCTCCTTTTTTGGTCCAATATATTCATCATGACAATGATACTTCAAAAATCAAACTCAATCCCATGGATTCACAAGGGCCGATCAAAATGCATATAATGTTAATGTTTTCTCCAATGAAAAATTGAAAGATTTTTTCTCAATGTGAAAATTTGATTCAAAAATAGTTTGGAACATTTGTTTTGTTATTTTAGTGGGCTCAACATGCATGAGTAGGAGTGTCATCTAGTTCACTATGTGTCTTGTTGATATTTGGAACAATTTCATTATAGTAGAAGCAATTAGTCACATAGGGAACATGGACCAATTGTTATAGACATAATGAATTATTAATAAGTGGTTGAATACAAAATTTATATGTGACAATGGAACACAATTATATATCAATTACATTTATATTTATAATAATTATCATATTTATATATTGACCATTCTTTTTAATATGAAATTTATGTATAGTTGTACATATATACACACAAACATATACAATGTGTACGTATGTTATGTTGGTAGCATGAATTGAACCTTGGTATTCATGGCGGGGGTAAGCCAATGTTTTTACCAACCAACCATGACATGATTTCATAATAAAATAAGTAAAAGAAAAAACATGTTTATTCCAAATCATTTACAAATCAAAACTTTAGCATGTATTTTTCCATATTTTGTTGAAATGAAACAAACGAAAGTTCATTCTACAATTGTTTCCAAAGGTCTACATATATACAATATATAAATGTAAAAAAATTCAAGTCATTTTTTAAGATTGCTATAAAATTTTGTTATTTTGTAACTATGTGTGTATATATATGACTTGACTAAAACCTACCTACACCTACTTACCTACCTATGTTTTTGTTGGCCATAGTAACACCTACATTAAGTATCTTGGCTATTTTTGAATGTGACATCAGCCTTTAACATCAAAGGTATGATATTTTTTCTTAAACATTTTTTTTCTTTTTTTTATTGTTTTGATGAACCACAAGAGAATCTAGCCAAATATAGGATTCACATACCACATGTTGGCCAACCACTAAATTCTATGAACTAAAGATGGAAATTTTATAAATGTAGATGTTTAATTGGAATAAAATGTGAATAGTTTTTTGCACCATGTAACATGATATTATTTAGTTTTTGAATTATGGACTTGCAATATTGATATGAAATTTTAAACACACACACACACACACACATAATTTATTTTACAATAATTGACAATATGTTTAAAATTTTAACTTATGGTATAAATATGATATATTATCAAGGCTTTTTTTTTATAATCATATTCTAGATAATTCCTATTGCATGCAAGTATTGCATTTGGTGGACAAGATCCCCCCAAGTAAACCTTAAATGACAAGGGACTAAGTTTTTGCAATACTTGCATAATAAACATTTATTAACTAAAAGGGGGCTTTTAGTGAGGGTACACAATATAGATTTATGTAGGTATTGTGATAAGCTTATTATGGTAGATTAATAATATTACATTATAGAAATAAAAAGCAAAATTGCCTTAATGATCGCTTTAATAGTGACTGCAAATTAAGGTTTGGAAAATTTGGGGCATGCCCACAATCAATGCTTGCACCTAAAGATGAAGGTATTGCTAGTTGGTTTAATTTCTTAAAAATAAATATCTTTTGGATATTTCCTATTTTTTTTATACACTAGATGTAGGTATTGTATTTGGTAGATAAGATATACTTACATAACCTTAGATGATGAGGAACAAGTTTTTGCATTATTAAATCTTGGGGGGTTACATAACATATATTTACATAAATATTAAGGCATGCATTTGGGAATTGACATAAGGTGATAGGGTATGGTATTGCAAATTGAAAACGTTAACCCTCATCTAAAAACTAAATAGTTTCATACAAAAAAAACCTTAAACCTAATATTGGTAAATTTTTTTTACATAAACCATAGACATTACAACCTAATGGATATTGTGCATAGGTTTAAATTTGAAAAACTAAGTAAACCTATACAATGAACCTTAAAATGTTGAGTTGAAACCTTTGTATGCAATAAAAAATCCCTACATTGACCCTAAATTAAATAAACACAAAAATAATTGGTTGGATAACTTTAATGGTGGAATTTAATAATTTTTTTAGAACTAGTTGTTAAACCTAATATAAATGTTAAAAAAAAAGGTTACCTTAAACCTATAAAGAATTAATGACAAAAAGGTGGTCTTAATTTCCCTAAACCCAAAACCCAATGTCCCCCCCTATTTATTTGAAACATATATTGGGCAAAAATTTAGATTAACGTAATGTAACATGAACATGTGTTGGTTGATAAGTGTCTATTGCAATTTTAAAAGTTTTATAGAAAACCCAACCATAAATGAAAGAAGATCAAAAGCTTGCAATACTTGCATAGACAAATTGGTTTATGCACCAATGGCTCCTTTCATGAAAGTGGGTAATGTAATTATATAAAAATCTTAAATTAAAAAATTTCCTTAAGGTTATTGTGCGGGTATTTCATGATAAAGATAATGAAGGTATTGTTTAAATGCTCTAAAATGGCCATAGAATGTGTTAACCGTATTAAATGAAGGTATTACTCATGTGGTGTATAGTAACTATAATCCATTCATGGCATAAGATGATTGCAAAATCTACAAATCCCAAAATTAGAGGTCAAGATTAAAATAAGTGGATTGATACAAAAATGTTCAAATAACCACACTACAAAAAGGATGGTGACAAAAATATATCATGTTAAATTAAGCTATAATGGCTTGATACAAAAATTGTGTGTACATGCACTAAAGTTAAATCTATGATTAATCGTAGATAAGTAATGCCCATATTGGTGCGATACTTTACTATAGATTCTACAACTTTTGTTGCATGATGATGAGTAAATAATTGACAATGCTCAAGTGCAAGTCTAATTGCATTTGCAATAAAAGCCTCCTTTGTTGTGCCCCAAGGCCTAACACAAAAAAAAAAAATCAAATTCCAATGTTAAGATGCAAACAATGTTTGAAAAAAAGGAAAAAATATAAGTATGGAAATGTACCGCCCATTAATGATTTCAAAATTGTGATACTTGGATATTGCATCCATTTCTTTGGCTCAATTGTGTTTATTGGATTCCAATGTCCAATTTTGAATACCCCATGCAATTTTTAGAAGTTTTGCATAGGCAACTATACTTGTTTCAACAAGGTTTTCATCCTTTTCAAAGCATGCCCATACATTTTGTGGGATGAACCCCACCCCCCATGTCGGAATCCCAATGATGCCCAACAACATCTTGGGGGCTAAGCATACCAACAAAGATCGTTTAACTTGTTCCATTTCTTGTGCTTGGGTTTGAATTTCATCCCACCTTAATTCTATTTTCTTTTTCATTCAATCAAGTGCCTTCTTCTCATTCTTCTTTTGCCTTGCATGCGAGTTCCTCAAAATACGAGCATTCATAGAATCGTGGTTTTGTTGCCTAGGCTTCTTAGGATGAAAAAAAGGACAACCATATTTTCCTACCTCTAAGTGTAGCTCGTGTTTGTTGTCCAAATGACAATGAAACAACCATTTAGCCACGTAATTATCAGTGCATCCATTGATATTGCAAACCCACCTTGACCCTTCATGGACCCAATTTACATTTTTCATGGCATGATTTGGTGGTATTTCTCCATGATCATTTTTGTGTGAAGCCATTTCAACCCCTACAAAATTGTAATTAAATTAACAAGTTTGCATTATGAAGGAATTGTCATTAGACCAACCCTTAAATGCTAAAAACATGATGAGGGTATTGCAATCAGACTAACCCCTAAACAATAATAATGATGGAGGTATTGCAATCAAACCAACAAATAAACAATAAACATGATGAGGGTCTTGTAAATAAACCAAGACTCTAGACTCATTATGTTAGGCTATTGCTTGGTATTATGTGAAAGAATAACTTATTTAAGCATATGGGTATTGCTTGAAAAAAAATGAAAAAATAATTACCCATCCCCATTTTCAAGTAGAGAAGGAAGATGGGATAGGATTTTGTGTTCCCAATGCTTATGCCACATAAAACTCTTAAAACACTAGCATGTCCCATAATTCATGAAAAGATATTTACCTTCAAGAATAGGTGTATAGATGATAACTCTTTATTTTATTTCAATTTGCTTTTCATCTGTTGCATCATTCTTTTGTTGTTGATTATTCTTGGTTGACACCATTCCTTGGCATATAGGTCGCTTCTTAGGACATCCCATCTTAAAATTAAACAATGCTTAATTCATTTTTTTGTTCATTATTCTCTATTTCTAGTTTTTCAATTTCATTTTCATTTCTAAACACATCATTCAAAAAACCATAGAAGTCCTTTGATAACAGTTAATCCGATAAAAATAGAAAAAAAAACTTGAAACTACTTGTTGCAACTTAGTGCCACCAACTTTGACCTAATGCAACAATAACAATTGTCTTATATACACCTACAACAACAATTATATGTAAGATTAAATGTTGCTAATTACATTTAAAGGTTTCAAGGTTTAAAAAAATGATAAAATAATTAAAAAATCAGATTATAATTAATATAATTATATATTATTACAATATTATATTATATTATTTAATTTTCATATTAATTAATTAATTAAAATTTTATAATAAAAAAATTAAAATCATTAAGTCTTGCCATGTGTATCCTTTATGTAGAACTTCATAAAGGTGACACGTGGCAACAAAACAACAAGAAGTTAAACTCATTGTCATTTTTTACAATGAATAAATAAATAACAAGTAGAAAACAACAACAAGCTTTCAACTTGTCATTGTCGTCTAAAGCTTATGAAAAAGAAAGAAAAGACAATGATGAGCTAGGGGTTTATTGTTGTTTACACCTAGTTGAACAAAACACAAGAAGACAACAATGAGTTGGGGGCTCGTCATTGTCTTTTGGAACTAATGAAACAAGTATCAAAAGAAGATGACAACAAGTTGGAGGCTTGTCATTGTCTTCTGCAACTATTAAAAAATACAAACCGACAATGATGATGAACCCTTGTTGTTGTCATTTACACCATATGGAGAAAGCACAAGAACACAACAACAAGCCCTTGGCTCATTTTCATGTTTTGTAGCTAGTCAACAAAAAACCTAGAAGATGACAATGAGCCCCAAGTTCGTCGTTGGTTTTTTGCAACTACTAAAAAAATGAAACAACGATGACAACGACAAGCCTTTGACTCTTCATCATTTTCACCTTATGGAAAAAACATAGGAAAACAACGATGAACCTTCAGTAGTCGTCGTTTTTTGGTAGCTAATGAAAAAGAAAAGATGAGGATGAATGTGACTCATTGTTGTCTTATGTTGCAACATATGAAGAAAACAAACCAAAAGATGACAATGAGCCTGGTGGCTCATCGCCATCTTTTGATATTCTGTTGAAATGCCTCACGTAATAACGAAAAGACTGATGACAAGCAACTTAGCTTGTTGTCACCTTCTACAAGTGCAACCAAAAAAAGACACTAGTAAAAAAAAACAAAAAATGACAACAAGCCTTGGTTCTTTGTTGTCTTCTATAACACATAAAAAAAAACGAGTTTTAACAAAAACCTAGAAGAAAAATATATTTGCATTCCAATGCGATCATTCTAGCAACATTTGCTTCAACAATGTCGCTTTAGTAACAGTTGTTCCAACAATGTTGCTCTAGCAACATTCACTCCAACAACATCATTCCAACAATGGTCGTTTTAACAACGATCAATGTAGAAGCTCTAGCCATCTAAACGCAGATGACGTCAAAGTAGAGTCCAAGTGCTAATGAACTCTAAATACATGCAAAGCAAATATGAATGCTAACCTAAACCCAAACTGAAAATCTAAAGAAACCTCCTCGAGTGCAAAAAAAAAAATGTAGAAGACATACTTTGTTTTCATGTCTTCTTGAAGATGTTGCACCTTGTGTTGTTTAGTAAATCTTCAAGTTGCAGCAACTCCTTGTTCTTCTTTGAACATGAGCTGCATTGTGAGCAATGGGCAAATTTTTTCAATTTACGTAGGAAGGAGTAACAATGACGACAAAAAAAAGAAAGAGAGTTTTGAAAAAAAAAAAAAAAACCCTTAAAATTCGTTCTATTAAGTCCGTTGGGGAGGATCTCAAGCATTAATTGCCATTAAATGGCGACTGTCAAAGGTGGGTTGGGCTGTAACAAATTTGCTACCACAAATGGCAACCTAGGAAGTGCCGATGTCTGTCATAGATGTGGCTATTTAAATTATTTTTATTTTTCAAAAAATGGCGGAAATAAATCCCTGTATAAAAACCCAAACATATATCTCAGTGATTTTTTTTCCCCATTTTCTGAATTTAATTTATTATTATTATTATTTTGGCCAAGTTGCGAAATTTCTCCAAATTGCTTAAGTAGGTCCACTGGCGAGCATCCCATTTTTAATTAGCATTAAATGGCGACTGTCCTACGTGGGCTGTTGCATGTTTACAAAAGTGCAGTTACAAGTGACGACCTAGGAAGTGCGTAGGTCCAAATGTGGTTAATTTAATTATTTTTATTTTTTAAAAAGGTGAAAAAATACCTAAAAATCACAAAAT